>JAEEGL010599190.1_pt1 | contig 37042 bp, 35 predicted proteins | sample 9134231 | NCBI WGS metagenome assembly JAEEGL01 (sample SAMN16246548, study PRJNA631951) | gut metagenome | biome: gut microbiome; feature: rumen; material: fiber-attached | host: Bos | place: Iran: Karaj | collected 2018-10 | reverse complement strand
GAGCTCGAGCTCTTCCAGGTCGATGTCGGGGCTGTTCTTGATCTTGAAGACGCACTTGTGGTCGAACATGAAGGCCACGCTGCCGGAGGTGCCGAGGCTGCCGCCGAACTTGTTGAAGTAGCTGCGGACATTGGCGACCGTGCGGTTGGTGTTGTCGGTGGCGGTTTCCACGAGGATGGCTACGCCGTGCGGGCCGTAACCCTCGTACACCACTTCCTTGTAGTCGGCCTGGTCCTTGTCGGTGGCCTTCTTGATGGCGCGCTCGATATTCTCCTTCGGCATCTGCTCGGCGCGCGCTTCGGCCATGAGGGCACGGAGACGGGGGTTGCCGGTGACGTCGGGACCGCCGTTCTTGACGGCGATGGTGATCTCCTTTCCAAGCTTGGTGAAGACGCGGGCCATGTGACCCCAGCGCTTCAACTTCCTTTCCTTGCGGAACTCAAACGCTCTTCCCATGGTACAGACTATTTGGACTCGATTCTGGAAATGTACTTGTCGATGTCGTATCCCTCGACGGACTGGGGCCAGCTGTCCTGGATGCGCTTGTAGCAGGCGAGAGCCTTGTCGTTCTCACCGAGCTCCTCATAGGTGACGCCGGCCTTGAGAAGGTACTCGGCGGAGAAGATGTTGTCGGAGAGGTCGGCGGCCTTCTCGAAGTAACCGACGGCGGTACGGTAGTCCTCAAGTCCGGTATAAGAGTCGCCGATGCAAGCGAGGGCGCGTGCGGAGAGGATATGGTCCTTGCCCTTGTACTTCTTGAGATAGCTGAGCGCCTCCTCGTAGTTGCCGAGCCTGAGCTCGCAGGTGCCGGCATAGAGATAGACATCCTTGCCGCCCTTGGTGCCGTAGTCGTCGATGATGTCCTTGAAACCGAGGACGTTGCCGTTGCCGTTGAGGGCGACCTCGTATTCGCCTGCAGCATATGCCGCCTCGGCGGGATACATCTGCTCCATGGCCTCGGCCTGCTTGGGCTTGAGGATCCACTGGCTGTATGCGAGGACGCCGAAGCCGATCACGAGGATGGCTATGAGTGCGCCGTAGATGATTTTCTTGTTCTCGTTGAAGAACTGCTCGGTCTTGGAAACAGTCTCGTTGATTTTCTCCTGCTGGAGAGCCTCCTTCTTTTTATTAAGGTTTTCCTTTGCCATATTGTAATGATTTTATATTTCTTAAAGGGTCAGTCAAGCCATTCAGGCAAAACAGAACGCAAAAATAGAAAAAAATGATAACTTTGCAAAGAAGATAACCAATTTATGCCTGTTCTAAAGAAAATAGTCGTCCAGGATTTCAGGAACATAGCCCTTCAGGAGCTGGTCTTCTCACCCAACATCAACTGTATCTCCGGCAATAACGGAGAGGGCAAGACCAACCTCATCGACGCCATTTACTACCTGTCGATGACCAAGAGCGCTTTCGGGTCCACGGACCGTTTCAACTTCCGATACGGGACGGATTCCTTCGCCCTTGCCGGCTCTTACCTTATGCCCGGCGGCCTGGAGTCCCGCTTCTCCATAGCGGTCTCTTCCGACGGAGAGAAGAAGGTCAAGCGCGACGACAAGCCTTACAGGAAGGTGTCCGAGCACGTGGGCGTGCTTCCCATCGTGCTCGTATCTCCCTCCGACATCTCCCTTGTGAGCGAGTCGGGGGAGGAGCGCCGCAAGTTCGTCAATGCGGTGCTCTCACAGATGGACAGGGGCTATCTTGACAGTGTCCAGCAGTACAACCGCTACCTTCTCCAGCGCAACCGCCTGCTGAAGACGGGGGCCTTCGACGAGGTCCTGATGGACACATTCGATGCGCGCATGTCGTCTCTTGCGGCCCCCATAGCCGCCGCCAGGCGCTCCCTCGCCGAATCTCTCGAACCGGTGGTGCAGGCATACTACACGGAGCTTTCCGGCGGCCGCGAGGAAGTGGGCATCGAGTACCGGACCGATTCCGACCGCGGCCCCCTGGATGCGCAGCTGCGCTCCTGCCGGGAGCGCGACAGGGCCTTGAAGTACACCTCCGTAGGTGTGCAGCGCGATGACTTCCTGTTCACCATGAACGGCTATCCCATCCGCAAATGCGGCTCCCAGGGGCAGCAGAAGTCGTTTCTCGTTTCCCTGAAGTTCGCGCAGTACGAGATAATGAAGGAGGCTTACGGCTTCGCGCCCATCCTCCTGCTCGACGACCTTTTCGACAAGCTCGACATGAACCGCGTTTCAAACCTCCTCTCTATGGTGGCAGGTTCGGATTTCGGGCAGATATTCCTGACTGACAGCAACAAGGTGCGCCTCGCGCGCATCGTCGACGCCCTTACGGAGGACCGGAGCTATTTCGAGACCGAGGAGGGCGTCTTCACCAGGGTGGAGGAGTGAGCATGGAAAAGCACGGTTCCGTGAGGCTTGCCAGGAAGAAAGCCCTTTCGATGGACGAGGTGGTCCGGCTGTACATAGAGTCGATGAAACTCTCGCCGGCCCTGAACACCCGGCGCATCTTCGCCGCGTGGGACGCCGCTTCGGGCGCGGCGCCGTACACACTCAAGCGCTATTTCCGTGACGGGAGACTGTATGTCACGCTCAGTTCGTCTGTGGTGCGCAACCAGCTCTCGTTCCAGTCGGAGGCGCTGATAGGGAAGATGAACGAATTCCTCTCCGAAGACTCGCTCTTTGCAGGGGACGATGCCCGTGTATCTTATGTCAAGGAACTGATATTGAAGTGATCGTATGAAAATAGTCATCGACAGCCTCATCCCTTTCATCGAAGGCGTCTTCGAGCCCTATGCCGAAGTCGTGTACCTCAAGGGGGAGGACATGCGCCACGACGACATAGCCGATGCCGACGCCTTGGTGATACGCTCCAGGACGCGGTGCAACGCCACGATGCTGGGTGGCACCTCCGTACGCCTCATTTCCACGGCCACCATCGGTACGGGGCACATCGACCTGGATTACTGCAAGGAAATGGGCATCTTCGTCAGCAATGCTTCCGGGGCCAATGCTGGGGGAGTTATGAACTACGTGCTGTCCGCCCTGTATGGGGTGGCTTCGCGCAAGGCCATAAGGATGGACGGTTTCACCTTCGGCATAGTAGGCGCGGGGCATGTCGGCAGCCGCGTCGAGGCTGCCGCCAGGGAGCTGGGTTTCAAGGTGCTGCGCACCGACCCGCCCCGCGCCGAGGAGGAGGGGGGATATGATTTCTGCACGCTCGACTACCTCCTGGACAATGCCAACATCGTGAGCCTTCACCTGCCTCTCAACGACTCGACCAGGGGGATGGCGGACGAGGCCTTCTTCGACAGGATGCGCCCCGGTACCGTGTTCATCAATGCCGCGAGCGGGGAGCTGGTGGTCGATCCCGCGCTCAAGGCGGCCCTGCCGAAGCTCGGGGCGGTCATCATCGACGCGTGGAACAACGAGCCGGACGTGGACAAGGAACTGATATCGCTCGTGGACATCGCGACGCCGCACATCGCCGGTTATTCCTATCAAGGCAAGCAGCGCAGCACGGCCTCTGCCGTACGCACCGTCGCCCGCTTCTTCGACATTAAGCCGCTTCTGGAGTTCTTCCCGGAAACGGAGATCAAGGAGCTCGAAGCGGTCAGGCTAGACGTCCGTGGGAAAAGCCAGGGGCAGATCGCTTCGCTTTTTCAATATAATTATCCTATCTTTATAGACGATTTCATGTTCCGCATCAATCCCGACGGTTTCGTCGGGCTGCGCGAGAACTACAGTTACCGCAGGGAATTTTTTATTGACTAACTCTCATAATTAACAAGACACTATGTTTACACAGGAAGATGTAAGGCAGATCAGTGACAGGGGCGCTTCATTGCAGGGCGTCGAATCTCAGGTGGAAAGGTTCAGGAAGGGCTTTCCCTGGATGGACATCGTTGCACCGGCCACACCGGAGCGCGGGATAGAGGTCCTCGAGGAGGACGAGATCCAGGACGTCATCGACTATATCGGAGAGACCTCCATTGCAGGCGCATGCAAGTTCGTGCCTGCGTCCGGAGCCGCCTCGCGCATGTTCAAGGACATTTTTGCGGGCATGGCCGTGCTGGAGTCCGGCGAGGACCTCCCGGCAGACGCCGCCGCTGCAAGGCTCGCGGCTGCCGTGGACCGTTTCGCTTTCTATACCGAGGAAATGTTCGGCAAGGTGGAAGACAGCCGTGAATACCGCCTGGACGTTGCAGAGAAGGTCCTGACCGACAAGGGTCTGGGCTATGGGTCCAAGCCCAAGGGAGTGATCCGTTTCCACAAGTATCCTTCCGGAGAGGCCCGCACCGCATTCGCAGAGCATCTGGTGGAGGGCCAGGATTACATGCGTGACTCCGAGGGCAACGTCAGCCTCGTAGTCACCATTTCCCCGGAACACCGTCCCCTGTTCGAAGCCGCCCTGGAGGAGGTCCGTGCCGCCTATGAGGAGCGTTATGGCGTAAAGTACAATGTCCGTTTCACCTATCAGGACAAGGCCACCGACACCGTCGCGGTCGACAAGGACAACAAGCCTTTCCGCAAGGAGGACGGCTCGCTGCTCTTCCGTCCGGCCGGCCATGGTGCACTTATATATAATTTGAATGACGTCGAGGAGGAACTTGTCTCCATCAAGAACATCGACAACGTCGCCGTTGAGCGTCTGCTCCCGATGACCTCCAAGTATAAGAAGGCCCTCATCGGCCGTGCGCTGCAGCTGCGCGACACCATCTTCGGCTTCCTCACCGAGTTCGACATGATTACGGGTGAAGGCCTTGGAGAGGGTATCTACAGGCCTCTCACCGGATTGATTCCGGGTATAGACAACATGCCCGAGGACCGTTACGCAACGAATGAATGCCAAATGCTCTGCAACGAGATCGAGGAGTTCCTCCGCGAGGAACTGTGCATCGAGATGCCTCCCGCAAAGGACTGCAAGTCCCGCGCCCTCGCCCTCAAGGCCAAGCTCAACCGCCCGATCCGCGTCTGCGGAATGGTACGCAACCAGGGAGAGCCCGGCGGTGGTCCTTTCATCATCCGCGCCAAGGACGGCTCCACTTCCCTGCAGATTCTCGAGAGCGTCCAGATCGACAAGGAGAATCCTGCCGCCGTCGCGGCCCTGAAGAGTGCCACTCACTTCAATCCCGTCGACCTGGTCTGCTGCCTGCGCGACTATCGCGGTGAGAAGTTCAATCTTCCCGACTACGTCGACGAGGATGCCGGTTTCATCAGTTCCAAGAGCTATCAGGGCCGCGAGCTCAAGGCCCTCGAGCTCCCCGGCCTCTGGAACGGATCGATGAGTGACTGGAACACCCTCTTCGTCGAGGTCCCCGTCGAGACGTTCAACCCGGTCAAGGTCGTCCTCGACCTTCTCCGCCCCGCCCACCAGGCATAGCGGCAGACATATTCCGAAAAAAAACCTCCAAAAAAATCAAAAAAAATTTGGAGGTTTGATTTTTGTGTGTACCTTTGCAGTGTAATAGCAAACTAATACACTAAAAAGATATGATAGACATTCAGGACCTCAGTTTCAGCTACGGCTCCAATGCCGTGCTGCAAAACATCTCCCTCAAGCTCGAGGAGGGCCGCATCTACGGCCTCCTGGGAGAGAACGGAGTGGGCAAGACCACGCTTCTGACCCTGCTGTGCGGTCTCAAGAAGACCGGACAGGGGAGTATCTCCATCGATGGTTTGGATCCTTACAGGAGGCAGCCCGAACTGCTCCAGTCCATTTATTACCTTCCGGACGAGGTGGTGCCGTACAATCAGCCGGCCCGCCGTTTTGCGGCCGTCACCGGCGCTTTCCGCCCCGGCTTCGACATGGACAAGTTCCTTAAGGTCATGGAAGAGTTCGAGACCGATCCCGACAAGAAGATGAACAGGATGTCCGCAGGGCAGCTCAAGAAGACCTACATCGCCTTCGCCCTGGCATGCAACACCAGGTATCTTTTCATGGACGAGCCTACGAACGGCCTCGACATCCCTTCCAAGGCCCAGTTCCGCAAGGCCGTCGGCCTTTATACCCCGGAGGATTCCACCATAGTCATCTCCACCCACCAGGTGCGCGACCTTGAGAACATCATCGACCCGATCATCATCCTGGACCGCTGCGACGTCCTTCTCAACGCCACCATAGAGGAGATATCATCCAAGCTCTTCTTCGACTACGGCACCACCCTCCACCAGGGGGCGCTGTATTCAGAGCAGCTGCCCGGAGGTTTCATCCAGGTGCTCATGAACTCAGAAGGCGTGGAGAGCAAGGTCAACATCGAGGCCCTGTTCAACGCGGTACACCGCCACAAGGACCTTATCAAGGGAATGTTCAACAGATAAAGAGGAGGAAAGGCAATGAAAAACGTATTCGATATAAGGAGGTTCGGCAAGTATTTTACCTATGACCTCAACAATGCATGGAGCAACTTCGGCATTTCTGCCATCGTATCAGGGCTTCTGCCCCTCATTTTCCTCGTTTTCTTCGTCATATTCGGCCTGATCTTCGACGGAAGAGTACCGGAATTCCCTTCATCGGTCAAGTTCGTCATTCCGATGATCATCCTCGTCATCCTGATTCTGTCGGCCCCTGTCAAGCTTTACGGCAGCCTGACCGAGCGCAAGGCCGGTTCTGACTGGCTCATGATTCCCGCCTCGTCCTTCGAGAAGTTCCTCTCGATGGCCCTGATGCTCTGCGTGGTCCTGCCGGTGGTCGTTTTCGGCCTTTTCTCCCTGTGCGACCTGCTTCTCGGATGGCTCGTCCCGGCATACGGAGGTTCTGCCGTCAAGATGATCCCTTCTGTGCTTTCCACGGTTTCGGGTGAACCCATGAACATCAACGGAATCCCTTCGAGCGGTTTCACCGCCGGAGGACTGGTTGCCATGGCTTTCCTGACCTGGTGCGCATCCATCCTCCCATTCGGCCTCGGCGCCGTCTGCTTCAAGAAAGGCAAGGCTGCCAAGACCATCCTCTGTATCTTTGCACTGGAAATGGTGCTGTCCATCCTCCTTGTAATTATCTTCAAGGGTGGATATGACAGCGGCTTTGAACTCGGTCAGTTCCTGAGCCGTCACTTGGGAGAGATGACTGCAGGAAAGGTGCAGTTCCTGGCCAACTTCCTCATCAACCTCAATTTCCTGATCGTAGTGGGAGGACTGCTTACCGCCTTGTTCTTCCGGATCAAGACCCTCAAACACTAGTGCCATGGAATTCGATCCCAATAAACCCATCTATCTCCAGATCTGCGACGCCATCAACGAGCAGATCCTGAGCGGGGCGCTCGGCCCGGAGAGCCGCATCCTCTCCGTCCGCGAGTACGGTGCCTCCATAGGCGTGAATCCCAATACCGTAGCCCGTTCGTATGAGAAGCTCACCGACGCCGGCATCATCTACAACAAGCGAGGAATAGGCTATTTCGTGGCCGCCCCCGCCCGTGACATAATCCTGGAGCAGCAGCGCCGTGAATTCCTTGAGAACGACGCACCTGCTTTCCTCAAGCGCATGCGCCTTCTCGGTATCGATCCTTCGGAAATATTTAAAAATGAATAAGATGAAAAAGTTTTTCAGCATAATCCTCTTGGCGGCAGCGGCCGTCTCCGCCTCATCCTGTGTCTACATCCGCATCAATCCCGGAGACTTCGGCGATTTCAAGAAGGATTTAGTGGTCGGAAGCAGCAACATGGAGAGCAGGACCTATACGGTCCCCCAGTTCACCGGCATCGATTCCACCATCCCTGCCGACATCGACTACAGCATGACCGAAGGGGATCCTACGGTCACCGTGAACGCCCCGGACAATCTCATCGGCCAGCTCAACTTCCAGGTCGTGGACGGTATCCTCAAGGTCTGCTTCGATGACGGGGACAAAAGGGTGAACTTAGGCAGCAACGGCATAAAGGTCAAGGTGTCTTCCGCCACGCTGGAGAGCCTGGCTATACGCGGGGCGGGTGATTTCGACGCCGTTTCCGGCATCGACTGCTCCAGCTTCGAGGTAAACATTTCCGGCGCCGGGGACGTGACCCTCAATGACGTCCGCTGCGAAGAGGGGCTTACGGTCCTCGTATACGGAGCCGGCGACATCGACGTAAACGGCCTCACCGCCAAGACCGTCAGGGTCGACGTGAACGGAGCAGGCGATGTCGTCCTGTCCGGAGCCTGCGGTTCCGCCGACCTTTCCATCAAGGGAGCGGGAGACATCGATGCACGCCGTCTGGACTGTCCCAGCATAACCTCGAACGTGTCCGGAATGGGCTCAATCAAAAGAAAGTAAACCTTTTTGTTGTGTTTTTTTCGAAAATGCGTATATTTGCCCCGGACGTACTCTTCAACCTGGACCGGTATTGATCATCAACCGGATGGGAAAGGCGCTTTGGACATATATACGCATTTTTTTCCTCCTGTCATTGCTTCCCGCATTGGCAGGATGCGGTCATGATGACCCGGACAATCCTTCTGACTTCCTCGTACGCAGTTTCTCCGTTTCCGGTACGGTGTACGACAGTTCCGAGTCGCTTCCTGGCGTCCCTCTCGAGGACGTGACGGTTGAAATGAACGTATACTGGTATTTCAATACCGAGCGCTCCGGCGATCCCATCTATTCCGCCTCCATGCGTACCGGGTCTGACGGCAAGTACATGTTCTTCAAGTCATGGCTGATGTCCATGCAGAACGTGTACTGTGTACTGAAAGTATATGACAACTCCAAGAAAAGGGAGTTCCATTTCAAGCCCGTGGAGCAGGAGGTCTACCTGCGTCCGAACAACGATGCGTACGACGACATCATGCATTCGTACGAAGTGAGGGACAACGACTTCTATCTTCTCCCAGAATCCTACTGATCCTGAAAAGGACCCTGCTTCCCCTGCATTTCCGCCACTGATGCGGAGTCATTCCCTTTTCGGTTGCGAAGGCTCTCCGGAAGTCTGTCTTGTCCTGGAATCCCACTATGCGGGCTATGTCCGACATGGAGAGTTCCGGGCTGCCGGTAAGCAGTTCTGCGGCGTCATGGACGCGCAGGCGCTTGCGCACTGTAAGGAAACGCTCGCCCATCCATCCGTGCATGAAGGAGGTTATTTCCTCACGCGTCACGCCCAGACGCTCCGCCAGGGTATCGATATCCTCCTCCGCGTCACGGTATTTCCTGAAGAGTATCCATTCCCCGAGCCCCATACCGATGGTCTTATGTGTCGGGACAGCACCGAAACCCCTCGTGTATGAGGAGTGCAGCAGGTACAGATAATGCATTCTAACATCCATTGCCCGGTCTTTCTTTCGGTAAATTTAGCAAAAATGTCTAAATTTGTATTCTTTAAGACTAAAAGACTGTAAAACGATGCTTGACATTCACGATTTCGAGAGACTCGCGGAAGTGGAAACCCCATTCTACTTCTACGACCTGGACCTTCTCCGCAGGACCATGGACACCCTGTCGGCGCTGTCCGGACAATACGGCATAGAGGTCCACTACGCCATCAAGGCAAATTCCGAGGAACGCATCCTCGGGATGCTCTCCTCCAGGGGCTTCGGCGCCGACTGCGTCAGCGCCAACGAAGTGGTCCTTGCCGCAAAGTGCGGTTTCGACCCCGCCCGCATCATGCTCGCCGGAGTAGGCAAGACCGACAGGGAGATCCGCACTTCCCTTGAGGTCGGGATCGGCTGCTTCAATGTCGAGTCCATCCCTGAGATGGAGGTCATCGACGCCATTGCCGGAGGCATGGGCGTCAAGGCTCCCGTTGCCCTCAGGATCAATCCCAACATTGATCCCCACACCCACAAGTATATCACTACCGGTCTGGAGGAGAACAAGTTCGGCATCTCACGCTTCGAGTTCGAGGCTGCCCTGGACAAACTGAGGGAGTGCCGCAACCTCGAAGTGAAGGGACTGCTCTTCCATATCGGCTCGCAGATCACCGACGTTTCCAACGTCTTCGGCCTTGAGGGCAAGTGCGTCCGTGAGCTTGTAACCTGGTTCGAGGATCATGGTCTCAAGGTTGAGAATGTCGATTTCGGCGGCGGTCTCGGAGTGGACTACGAGGATCCTGACGGCCAGCCCATTGCCGATTTCGGAACCTGGATGAAGGCCCTGCGGGCCTGTTTCCCGGAAGGGGAGGGCTACAGGCTCCATATCGAGCCGGGCCGCGCCGTAGTGGCGCAGTGCGGCTCGCTCATCACCAGGGTGGTGTATGTCAAGAAGGGGCGGACGAAGAATTTCGTGATCGTGGATGCCGGAATGAACGACCTCATCAGGCCTGCCCTGTACGGCGCCTACCACAAGGTCGAGAACCTCACGGCCTCATATTGCCGCGGGGACAATACCAAGGACTGCGCCTATGACGTCGTCGGACCCATATGCGAGTCCAGCGATGTCTGGGGCGAGGGCCGCATCCTGCGGCAGACGCGCAGGGGCGACCTGCTGGCCATACGCACGGCCGGCGCCTACGGCCGCACCATGTCCAGCAGGTACAACATGCGCGACCTGCCCCGGACCGTATATTCAGATGAAATCTAATCAATAGCCATGTTCGAGAATTTATCAGAGAGACTTGAGCGTTCCTTCAAGATACTGAAGGGCGAAGGAAAGATTACCGACATAAACGTTGCCGAGACGCTGAAGGACATCCGCAGGGCACTGCTTGACGCCGACGTCAGCTACAAGGTGGCCAAGGACTTCTGCGACCGCGTCAAGGCCAAGGCGATGGGACAGAACGTCCTCACCGCGGTCAAGCCGCAGCAGATGATGGTCAAGATCGTCCACGACGAGCTTGCCGATTTCATGGGCAGCGAATACACCGACATCAACGTCAAGGGGCAGCCGGGCATCGTCCTGGTGGCCGGCCTTAACGGTTCCGGTAAGACTACCTTCTCCGCCAAGCTTGCGAACCACATCAAGAGCAAGAGGGGCATGAAGGTCCTGCTCGCGGCCTGCGACACTTTCCGCCCTGCCGCCATCGACCAGCTCAAGACGCTCGGCTCCCAGGTAAATGTCCCGGTTTATTCTGAGGACGGGGTAAAGGACCCTATCCAGATAGCCCTGAACGCCATAAAGACGGCCAGGACCGAGGGCTACAGCGTCGTGGTCATCGATACCGCCGGCCGCCTGGCGGTCGACCAGGAGCTGATGGACGAGATCTCCGCCCTGCATCAGGCAGTCCGCCCGACCGAGACCCTGTTCGTGGTCGACGCCATGACCGGCCAGGATGCTGTCGAGACCGCCAGGGCCTTCAACGACAGGCTCGACTTCGACGGAGTAGTCCTTACCAAGATGGACGGTGACACCCGCGGCGGCGCAGCCCTCTCCATCAAGGCCGTGGTGGGCAAGCCCATCAAATTCGTTTCCACGGGAGAGAAGATGGAGGCGCTGGACGTCTTCCATCCGGACCGCGTCGCCGACCGCATCCTCGGCATGGGAGACGTCGTGTCCCTCGTGGAGAAGGCCCAGGAGCAGTTCGACGAGAAGCAGGCCCGCGAACTCAAGAAGAAACTGGCCAAGGACCAGTTCACCCTCGAGGACTTCTACGCGCAGATCCAGCAGGTCAAGAAGATGGGCAACATCAAGGACCTCGCCGGCATGCTGCCGGGGATGGACAAGGCCCTGAAGGATGTCGATATCGACAACAAGACCGCTTACAAGGCCACCGAGGCTATCATCCAGTCGATGACCGTTGAAGAGCGCAGGCATCCCGAGATTATCAACGGTTCCCGCCGTAAAAGGATAGCAGACGGCTCAGGGACCTCCCTTCCGGAGGTGAACCGTCTGCTCAAGCAGTTCGAAGGCACCCGCAAGATGATGAAGTCAGCCGTCAACGGCTCCCTCGCCCAGCAGCTCAAGGGCATGCGCAGGCGCTAGTCGCCGAAGACCAGACGCATGTCGCGGGCGATGCCCGGGCCGGCGACCTGGGCGGGGACGAACTCCCAGTGGCCGATGACCGCGGGGTCTCCTGTTGCGGCCGGGTCTATCGATCCGTGCTCCTTGAGATAATCATAAATCATGTTGCGGATCTCAGGATACTTCCTGACGACCCTCTCGTCGATGCGGTCGGTGTCTATTCCGATCCTGTCCATGGTCCCGCCGCCGCCGGAGGCGCGGTAGGAAGTCATGGCCACGTTGTACGTGGCGGCCGGGTCGAAGGCACTGCCGTCGGCCATCGATGAAATACTGATGCGCTCACCGTAAGGCTTGGTGACATCCACGGTGTAGTTGATGCCTGCCATCGAGTCGAAGTTGAATGAGGCGTTCACGAATGACCAGCGCTCCAGGCCCGTACGTGTGTCGGGGACGTTGCGGATGTTGAGGACGCGGTCGCCCGGTTTGGTGGCGGTGCGGATCCAGAGGTCATAGGAGGCCTCGAGGTAATCCTTCACTTCCTTGCCGCTCATCTTGATTACAAATAACTGGTTCTCATACTGATACAGCGTGAACAGGTCGTTGAATACGAGCTTGCCGGCCTTGATTGTCCCACGCTGGGTGAGGGGGGCGGCAACCGATATCTGTGCCGGCTCGCATCCCAGGCTGACAGTGTGGATAAGGTTGATGTAGTCGCTCATTCCGGCGAAGGCATCGCTGAGGTTGAGGTCGGCCTTGAGTTCGCCGACCTCGCGGAGGGTGAAGGCCTTTACCGCTTCGTAGTCCTTCTGGAAGGCCTTGCGCATTTCCGGATCGGCTTTTTCCTTGCGGATCGGGATGAGCCCGGACTTCACGGACTTGGAGACGGCCTTGCCTTTTTTGACAGACACGCTGACGACTCCGTGGCCGAGGTTGCGGGAGTGGCTGCCGGAGTTGAGGAGCGCTATGCTGCCGTTGTCGGTTACGTAAGGCCTGTGGTCGTGGGCACAGACGAGCACGTCCACACCCTTCAGGCTCTTGTAGAGGTCGAGTCCCTGGCTCTCGAGGACGGAACCGTCCCCGTCACCGGTGCCGGAATGCACGCAGACGATGACGACATGCGGCTTCTCCTTGGCTATGACCATGTCCACGTCCTTCTGCACGAGGGGGACAAGCGATTCGAAATGCATGCCGCTCCAGATGTCCTCGTCCAGCCAGGCCTTGATGTTGGCGTTGTTGAATCCAAGCACGGCGACCTTGAGCCGGCCTTTCTTCAGGATGGTATAGACGGGGAAGTAAGGCTTGCCGTTGTCCTCCCGTATGGAATTGCCCCCGAGGAAGGGGATGCCGTAGCCTTCGATCTCCTTGGATACGCGGTCATAGACGGCGTGTCCGGGTTCGACGTCGTGGTTGCCCCAGGTGACTGCGTCGTAGCCCATGTAGGAGACCATGCGTGAAAACACGTGCGGAGTCTCCGTTTCCACGTAATTGTAGTAATATGCGGCATTGTTGCCCTGCAGGAAGTCGCCGGCATCGAGCAGGACGACGTTGTCCCGCCCGACGGCGGTGCGGACGCTGTCGACGTAATAATACGCGGCAAGCATGGAATTCTGCGTACTGCCGTCCACATAGGTGGAGTCGAAGTATGTCCCGTGTATGTCATTGGTAGTCAGGACGTGGAGCTGGTAGTCTCCGTCCGCCGGTGCACTGCAGGCCGCTGCGAGCAGGCCTGCCAGCATGATGCGTAAGGTCTTAGTCATGTCTGGATGGATATTCGCTGGGGGTTAAAGGCTGAAAAGTGTGCCGGCGGAGCGGCGCTGGGTGCGCTTGCCGCGCCCCTGGCGCCCGTCCTGCGCGCTCTCGCGCGGATGCCGGAATGCGTCGAGGTTGAACAGCAGGGTGGCTTTGGCCTGCATGCCGATGTAAGGTCCTATCTCGCCGGCCGGAGTGATGAAATGCGCGATGGCGGACGCCCTGGCAGTCACGAAGCCCGTATCGAGGGGCTGCCAGTAGACCTCCGCCCTGTTGTACCAGGTGGGGACGCTTCTCCGCGTGAAGTAGAATATCTCGCCGGTATAAAGAGTACTCACATACTTCGCTATACGCTTTACGGGATTGTATGCCGATCCGTAATAGACCTGCTGGTTTTCACCGTAATAGAATGTGTCCTCTATGCCTATGCCCCAGTGGCGGATGCCGAGCTTGGCCTCCGCTCCGAGTGGGACGTGCGGGACCTCATCCTCGATGTCATGGTCGATGCAGTATGAACCGAGTGCCCCTCCCTTCAGATAGAACTCCTGCATGTGGAGCAGCGGGGCGAAATCGAGCTTGAGATATGGATTGAATACGGCATATTCGGCATTCGCAGGGTAAAGCACGTTGCCCCTGACATGCGTGTAGGAGCCGTCAACGCCGACTGCCGCCCATTTGAAAGGCCTGTATTCGACGGATGTGAGGGCCATCTCGCCTCCGATTCGGTCGACTCCTTCCTTTCCGACCAGGTCACCCGCAAGTTCGGCGCTGAAACTGGGGGAGGAGTACTGGAAGGTGATGCCTTCGATGTTGGGATCGGAATAAATGATTTCGTCGGCGAAGATGGCACGTGTATAATCCCCCTGGAGGACGGTCCTGGGATGGATGCCGGCATAGAATCCCAACTGTCCCCTCTTCGTTGGCCTTAAATAATTGTAGTAGAAGAAGATATCCTTCATCAAAGCGGTATTGCGAAGCGCGGGGTCGTGCTCGCTCTCGGAATAGTACTCGACCTTGGTGGGATTGGCGCCCATATTCTTGGTAAGGTCGATTCCGAGTGAGAGCCTGTGCGTGGCCGTGTTCCCCTGGTTGAACCGTACCACGGCGGAAGGAGACACGCGGGCGAGATTGATGGTCTCGGACTCTACGAAGATATCGTCGCTTACGCCGAACGCCCTGACATCCAGGAAGTAATGGAAATCGACGTTGTAATCCACCGTGACGGTTTTCTCCCGGCTGGAAGGCTGCTGGTCAAGACGACCGAACAGACCCTGGAGGTCCTGCAGGAACTGGGCTGATGCCGGACCTGCGGTAACAACGGCGAGCAGTATGGCGGCAGACAGATGCTTTGCTTTCATGATATCGTTGATTCAAATGGGATTATACTCAATAAAGATGCATTTAGCCCGGTGAACGTTGCACCGGGAAATATTATTTCCCGCCGGCGTTTGGACAATCGGCGGTTTTTTGCGTATTTTTGCGGAAACAGGCCGTAACCATGCTCAAACTCCAGACCAAGGTCGAGTGCGGATCCAGCCCGGTCCGCCTTTCTTATTCCGAGGGTATAATGCTCCTTGGCAGTTGCTTCGCCGACAACATCGGCGCCCGCATGGCCGATGCGGGCTTCGACGTGTGCGTCAATCCCTTCGGTACTCTCTACAACCCGGTTTCCCTGCGTAATGCCGTGGCCAGGCTGGAGAGCGGGGTACCCTTTACGGAGGCGGATTGTGTGGAAATGGGTGCCGGCGCGGGCCTCGTCTGTTCGTTCCATCACCATACTTCCTTCGCCAGGAAGACCCCGGAGGAGTTCCTTTCCGTAGCCAACGCTTCCCTGGCAGCCGCGCATTCGCGCTGGCGCGAGGCAAGGCTCGTCATACTCACCCTCGGCACCGCATACTGCTTCAGGCATGAGGGAAGCGGCCTCGTGGTCTCCAACTGTCTCAAGAGGCCGGCCCGCGAATTCGTCCGCGAACGCCTTTCCGTGAGCGCCGCCGAAGCCATGCTCCGGGACATTACCGGCAGCTTTCCTGACAAACGTTTCATCCTCACCGTCAGTCCTATACGCCATATGTCCGACGGAGCCAACGCCAACCAGTTGAGCAAGGGTACGCTCCTGCTCGCCGCCGATGCCGTGGCAGACGGGGAGCGGACCGTTTATTTTCCGGCCTATGAGATCGTCATGGACGAACTGCGGGACTACCGCTTCTACGCCGAGGACATGGTCCATCCCAGCGCGCAGGCGGTCGACTATCTTTGGGAACGCTTCTGCGATTTCGCCCTCCCGGATAGGGAGAGGCAGACCCTGCAGGAAAACATGAAGGCCTGTCGCTGCAAGCAGCACAGGCCTATGGCAAGGTAGGGGAGCAGCGGTCCTACTTGGCATACGCCACGGACCTGGTCTCCCGGATGACGGTGATTTTCACCTGGCCGGGATAGGTCATTTCCTCCTGTATCTTCTGGGCGATGTCCGTGGAAAGCCTTGCGGCCTGCTCGTCGCTCACCTCCTCGGCACCTACGATCACCCTGAGTTCGCGTCCAGCCTGGATGGCATAGGACTTCGTAACGCCCGGATAGGACGCTGCGAGGTCTTCCATGCCCTTGAGGCGCTTTATGTAGGACTCGATGACCTCGCGGCGTGCACCCGGACGGGCTCCGGAGATGGCGTCTCCGACGAGCACGAGCGGGGCGATGATGGAGGTCATCTCCATCTCTTCGTGGTGGGCTCCGATGGCGTTGCAGATCTCGGGCTTCTCCTTGTACTGCTCGGCGAGTTTCATTCCCAGGAGGGCGTGCGGCAGCTCGGGATCCTGCTCGGAGACCTTTCCGATGTCGTGGAGGAGGCCGGCGCGCTTGGCGATTTTAGGATTGAGCCCCAGCTCGGATGCCATGATGGCGCAGATGTTGGCGACTTCGCGCGAATGCTGGAGGAGGTTCTGGCCGTATGAGGAACGGTATTTCATTCGTCCTATGAGACGGACGAGCTCCATGTTCATGCCGTGGATACCCAGGTCGATGCAGGTGCGCTTTCCGGTCTCAAGTATCTCGTCCTCAAGCTGTTTGGAGACCTTTGCCACCACCTCTTCAATACGGGCGGGGTGGATGCGGCCGTCGATGACCAGCTGATGGAGGGCAAGGCGGGCAACCTCCCTGCGTACGGGGTCGAAGGCCGACAGGAGGATGGCGTCCGGAGTGTCGTCCACGACGATCTCCACGCCGGTGGCTGCTTCAAGGGCGCGGATGTTGCGGCCCTCGCGGCCGATGATACGGCCCTTGATCTCGTCATTCTCGATGGGGAAGGTCGTCACCGCATTCTCGATCGCAGTCTCCGTGGCGGTGCGCTGGATGGTGTTTATGACGATACGCTTGGCTTCCTTCGCGGCGTTCAGCCTGGCCTCGTCCATGGTGTCGTTGATATAGGCCTGCGCCTCGGTGCGGGCCTCGGCCTTCATGTTCTCCATCAGGACGTTCTTGGCTTCGGCGGCGCTCATCCCGGCGAGGGTTTCGAGCTGGTGGTTGACCTGGGAGATGAGGCGGTCGTATTCCTCGCCCTTCTTCTCGACGTTCTCGGTACGGGCCTGGAGGCTCTGGCGGAGGGAGTCGTTCTCCTTGATCTTGCGGGAGAGGTCCTCGTTCTTCTGGTTGAGTGCGTTCTCCTTCTGTTTGAGGCGGTTCTCGGCCTCGCGGAGCTGGGCATTCTTCTCGCCCACGTACTGGTCATGCTCGCTCTTGAGCTGGAGGAAGCGCTCCTTGGCCTGGAGGATCTTGTCCTTCTTGATGTTCTCTGCGTCAAGCTTGATCTTCTCGGCCTCGAGGCGGGCCTGGTCGAGCATTTCCTCCCTCTTCACTTTCAGTGCCTGCCTGCGGAGCAATATGGAGATGGCCAGGGCGGCTGCTGCGCCCAAAACTGCGGCCAAAATACAATAAACCAACATGTTATAAGTTTATATATAGTTAATAAAAATAATCGGCGCATGCCATAGGAAGCATGTGCCGATAAATGAAAAAAAGCCGTTAGTCAGGTGTCAGAAAAATCTTTCTGATAAGATTTGAGCTCCGAACGTAGTTCCGGCTTCCACCGTCCCGCTCACGCGGAATCCCCAAAGGTGACCTTGGCCTGCCATCCCCCATTCGAGTTACCCGGTTCCGAGGAACTTGTTGTTTTCAGCACGGGGGACTAACGGCTACTTTTTATCAATGTCGTCGAGATAGGAACTGGTCTGGCTCAGCATGCGTTTCGCCTCCTCGTTCACGGAGGAAAGCCTCTTCTGGTACGACATGCGGCTGACGGTCTCATTGAGAGCGACGAAGGACAGCTTGTCCACAAGTGTCTTGTCAGGGAACTTCGCATCATACACGGCGAGCTTCTGGTTGATGGTCTCTGCAGCCAGTCTCATCAGCTGCTCCATCTCCGGAGAAGTCGCCTTCAAGGGATAGTCCTTGCCGGCTATCTTAAGTGTAATGCTCTGTTCCATAATCACTTTTCAAGCAAGGAGATGCATTTATCAATCTCCTTTATGAGTCTATCTATCCTTTCCTTCGCTTCGTCGGAACTGCCTGTCGTTGTCAGAAACGCCTCGGCGAGCCTGAGATTCTCTATCTGTCTCTCCAACTCGGTTATTTGCTTCCTGCAGGTTTCATTGGAGGCCTCGCTCTCCGCGAGTCTGGCGCGCAGGCCGGCGTTGGCTTCACGCTCGCCCTCGTACAGTGCGATGACCCGTTCGAAATTCTTTTGTATCTCCTCAAGCATTTCTATCCAAATTACCCATACTCTGCAAATTTAGTAAAAATGTGTAAAAAATGAACTTTTCTCCGGGACAATTTCGGGCTATTTCGTCTATATTTGCAGCATTATGCGTAAAAACGAAGTTTTGAAAGTCGCCGCCGTCACTCCCAGGGTGTGGCTTGCGGATCCGAAGAAGAATTCCGCCGGGATTATCCGCCTCGCCGTCGAGGCCGCAGGTGCCGGCGCCGACATAATCGTATTCCCCGAATTGAGCGTTACGGGCGCCACTTGCGGCGACCTCTTCAAGCAATCGCTTCTGCTTGACGCCGCGCGCGAGGCTGCCGAGAGTGTTGCAAAGGCAATGGCGGGCTTCGATTCGACCGTAGTCATCGGTCTTCCGATGCCGGCCGAAGGAGGTTATGCTTCCGGCGCTGCGGTGATGCGCCACGGCCGTTTTGTCGGGCGCGACCCGCGTTTCCTTCTGGTTACGGGTGACCGTATACCGGAAGACCTGCCTGAAGGCACTTCGCTGGTGCTGCATCTGGCTGCTTCTCCGGAGCTGGTGACCGGCCATGCGGCCCGGAAGCGCAGGCTCGCGGAACTGTCGTACAGGACCGGAGCGGCATACGTTTATTGCGCCGCCGGCTATGGCGAATCCACTGGTGATGCCGTGTACGCCGGCCCCTCGCTGGTTTACCAGAAGGGCCGCCTGCTCGCGGAGAACGGACGTTTCCGGACAGAACCGGGCATAATCTATGCGACGATAGACCCTGACGCAGAGGCCGTTGAGCCTGCATGCGCTCCCGTTCCTCCCGCCGTCAACCCCCATCCTTTCGTCCCCTCGGACCCGGAGGTCCTTGCCTCGCGCTGCGAGGAGATCCTCTCCATCCAGGTGACGGGCTTGAGGACCCGTCTGGAGCATGTCGGCAGCAAGACCGCCATCCTCGGCATCTCCGGAGGCCTTGATTCGACTCTCGCCCTGCTGGTGACCGTCGCGACCTTCGACAGCCTCGGCAAGGACCGCAAGGACATCATTGCGGTCACGATGCCGGGTTTCGGCACTTCGACGCGCACCCATTCCAACGCATCCGCGCTGATGGCCGCGCTGGGTGTCGATGCCAGGGAGATTCCCATCGGAGCCGCCGTTTCACAGCATTTCTCCGACATAGGACATGACCCTGGCAACCATAATGTTACGTTCGAGAATGCCCAGGCCCGCGAGCGCACCCAGATCCTCATGGACCTGGCCAACGACACCGACGGTCTTGTCGTAGGTACCGGCGACCTGTCGGAGATCGCACTCGGCTGGTGCACGTACAACGGCGACCACATGGCCAACTATTCCGTCAACGCCGACGTGCCCAAGACCCTTATGCAGGCGATGGTGCGTTGGGCTGCGGTGAACCGCTTCCCGGAGGCCCGTGAAACGCTGCTGGACATCGTGGACACCCCGATCAGTCCCGAACTTACGCCTGTGGACGAAAACGGCAATATCAAGCAGAAGACCGAGGATCTCGTAGGTCCGTACGAACTGCACGACTTCTTCCTGTATCATCTGGTCCGCCACGCCCGTCGCCCGCGTGAGATCCGCTCGATGGCCGTGGAAGCCTTCGCGGGCAAATACGACGGAGCCACCGTCGACCGGTGGCTCCGTAAGTTCCTCTGGCGCTTCTTCTCGCAGCAGTTCAAGCGCTCCTGCTCGCCTGAAGGCCCGCGCGTCGGGTCGGTCTGCCTGTCGCCCCGCGGCGCCTGGGCAGCCCCCTCCGACATCTCCGCAGCCCTCTGGGTGTCGGATCTCGACTAGAGCGTCTCGACAAGGCGGGTGAAGATGGCGCACATCCTGTCGGCGGCGGCATCGGCCGCACGTACGACGTCGTCTCCGTCGTTGAAATTGTTCGGAGTGTTGTCGGTGTTGCACTTGTTCGTGATCACCGACATTCCGAACACGCGCATTCCGCAGTGGCGCGCCACGATTACCTCAGGTATCGTGGACATGCCGAGCGCATCTGCGCCGGCCGTCCTGTAGAATCTCACCTCCGCCGGAGTCTCGTAGGTCGGGCCGGGACTTCCGAAATACACTCCCTTGTGGCATTTCACGCCCATCTCTCCGGCGATCTTCTCCGCCTTTCCGATTTGTTCGAGGTCGTATGCGCAGGTCATGTCGGGGAAGCGCGGACCGAATTCGTCGAAGTTCGGACCTATGAGGGGATTCGGGAACAGGCTGATGTGGTCCCTGATGATCATCAGGTCGCCTACCCCGTAGTCCGGATTGCACCCGCCGGCGGCGTTGGAGACGAATAAATACTTGACGCCCATCGTCTTCATCACCCTGACGGGCAGGGTTACGAGCTCCATGGGATAGCCTTCGTAATAATGGAAGCGGCCCTGCATGGCGATCACGCACTTGCCTCCGAAATCCCCGATGATGAAATTGCCTTTGTGCCCTATGGCTGTCGATACGGGGAATCCGACTATGCTGCTGTAAGGGATGACAATCGGATTCTCTATCCTGTCGGCAAGTTTGCCGAGACCGCTGCCGAGCACTATGCCTGCCAGCGGAGTCCTTTCCATCATCCGCTCCCTGATAAAGTGGGTAGCGGCCTGAATCCTTTCAATTCTGGGGTCCATGTTGTGTGGTCATTAATCGGAATGTGGTCAAAAAAAGCCGGCGCTTGCACGGACCGGCGGAAAGAAGTGGACCTAGAGCTCGTCGAAATCGACGTCTCCCGTCCCGGGCTGCGGGGCATCGCCCTCGCCCAGGCAGTTCTCCCGGATGTATGCGATGACTCCGGCCAGGCCCTCCTGGAACTTGTCGAAATCTTCCTTGTAAAGGAATATCTTGTGCTTGTCGAACGTGAACGAGCCGTCACGCTCCTGCTTGCGCTTGCTCTCGGTGATGGTGAGATAGTAGTCGTTGCCGCCCTTGGTGGCTTTGACGTCGAAGAAATATGTACGCTTGCCGGCCCTGACCGGCTTGGAGAATACGTCCTCGCCGTTCCTGTCACGGTCACCCGTCCTGTCGAAATCCTCTCTGTACATGGTCTTGTTAGTTGCTTTTCCAGACAAAAATAGGATTTTTTCCCGATTCTAGTGTTATCTTTGCAGAAATTTGTTTGAAATAACATGCTGAACAGAAGAATACTCAGGATAAAGGCTTTCAAGGTGCTCTACAGCTATGCCGAGAACCCTTCCATGTCCCTGAAGGAGGCCCGGGCGCAGCTCGAGCTCTCCTGCAAGGCCACCCGCAACCTCTATCTTTTCATGCTCGCCATCATCCCGGCCCTGACCGAGGAGGCCCGCGCACGCATCGAGGCGGCGCGCCACAAGTTCAATCCCACCGAGGAGGAGAAGCATCCCAATCTCAAGTTCGTTGAGAACGCCATTGCCCCCATCATTGCGGAAGATCCTGATTTCCAGAAGATAATATCCAAGGAAAAGCTGTCCTGGGAGCAGTACGACGCATTGCTCCGCAAGATGTACGACAGCATCCTCTCCAAGCCCTGGTACCAGAGATACATGGCCTCTCCCGAGCGCTCGCTCAAGGAGGATGTCAGGCTTTTCACCCGCATCTATGAGGAGGAGTTCGTGGATAATGCCGACCTTGAGGACATCCTCGAGGATATCTCCATTTTCTGGAACGACGACCTCGCATACGCCCTGACCTGCTGCTGCAGGACGCTGGACGATTTCGCGGCCGGAAAGCGCTGGTCGCTGCCGCCGCTCTACCTCAGCGAGATGTCCGGCCGCGAGGGAATGGACAGCGACAAGGCGTTCGTTGACAGCCTTCTCCGCGCCGCGTATACGGGCTACGACAAGTATTTCGAGAAGATAGCGGCGTCCGTGCCGAAATGGGACAAGGACCGTCTGTTCATCATCGACATCGTACTCATAATATGCGGCCTCGCAGAGGCGAAGACCTTCCCGGAGATACCCGTCAAGGTGACCATCAACGAGTACGTGGATATCTCCAAGTATTACAGCACTCCGAAGAGCCGTTCCTTCGTCAACGGCATCCTGGACGGCATCATCCAGGAGATGCTGGCTTCCGGCGAGATCGTCAAGTCCGGCCGCGGGCTGCTTTAGTCTTGCTTTTCCGAAGTATTGTCGTTAAATTTGTAAATAAACAAAACTGATTCAAGACATGAACACTCTTTTCATCCCCCTTCAGGCCCAGGCTGCAGGCCAGGCCGCTGCCGGCGGAAGCCAGATGGGCTTCTGGCTTATGATCATCCTCCTTTTCGGAGTCATGTATTTCTTCATGATCCGTCCCCAGCGCAAGCAGCAGAAGGAACTCGAAGCGTTCCGCTCCAGCCTCAAGAAGGGCGATAAGGTAGTCACCACCGGAGGTATCTTCGGCGTCGTGGACGAGGTCACCGACAAGACCGTCCTCATCAAGGTTGACGGCGACGTCAAACTCAGAATGGACAAGAACTCCATCATCAAGGACTATACCAACGCTCAGTAGTACAGGAGGTTATCCATGTCATTGGAAGCGTTGCGCAGGCTTGTCCTGAAGCTTGGCATCAACGGGAGGGACGTGGCGGTTTTTCTGCTGTCTCTCCTGTTGGCTTTCACCATATGGATATCCCACAACCTTTCCCTCCAGTACTCCTCCGTCGTCAGCGTACCCGTAATAGCCCTCAGCAACATCGAGGGCCATCAGGCGGAGTCTTCCAATACCAGCCCCATAGTGGCGCGCTGCAGGACCACCGGATACAGGCTCCTGCGCAAGAACAGGATGTCGCGGCGCGGGCAGCTTCGCGTGTATTTCTCGCCGGACGACCTGCATCACGACACGGATGACATCTACTACATCACAGGGAATGAACTCTCCGGGTATTTCAGCGAGATATTCGGGGACAACGTACAGCTCGAGTCCTTCGTGTCCTCCAGCGTGCAGTTCCGTTTCCCCGAGGAGAATCACAAGACCGTTCCGGTCCAGCTCGTCAGCGTGGTGAGTTTCAAGCCGCAGTACATGGCCCCCGGCCCGATCAGGATAGTCCCTGATTCCGTCATCGTGTACGGCGAGCCCCTCCATCTCCAGAACATCGACCGCGTGGTTACGGAGACGGTCACTCTCCAGAACCTCTCTTCGGGAGCTCACGGCATGGCGAGGCTCGAAGTGCCCAGGGGGGCGGGGGTGCGCCTTTCCGACTCCGAAGTGAGCTATGCGCTCGACGTCACCCGCTACGTCGAGATCCGCCGTGAGGTCAAGGTCGGCACGCGCAACGTCCCTGCCGGACGCGACCTGACGGTATATCCTTCTGTCGTCGACGTGGTCTTCCGCTGCATTTTCCCGCTGGCCTCCGATCCGACGGAGGGCATCTCGTTCTACGTTGATTACAACGATTTCGCCAGTTCCATCAACGGCAGGTGTGTGCCGCGTGACAGCGGACTTCCGTCGACCGTGATCGACTATTCCGTCGATCCGAAGGTCCTGGAGTGCATAGAAAGTCTCAGGAAATGAAAACCGTCCTGATTACGGGTGGCATAGGAAGCGGCAAGTCCGCGGCATGCCGCCGTATCCTCGAAAGGGGATATCCAGTCTATGATTCCGACTCAAGGGCCAAATGCCTTTACGACGAGGTGCCCGGCCTCCCTGCCCGCGTCGATGCGGCTTTGGGCGGGGGAGTTCTGGACGCGGGCGGCCGGATCGACCGCAGGGCGCTGGCCGCCGCCGTCTTCTCCGACGCATCCGCACTGAAGAGGCTCGAGGCGGTGATACATCCTGAGGTCATGAAGGATTTCCTCCGCTGGAGGGATGCACAGGAAGCCGACGTGGTGTTCATGGAGTCGGCCATAGCGGCCGGTCTTCCGCTGTTCAGGGGAGTTTTCGATGCGACAGTCCTTGTGGACGCTCCCGAGGAAGTCAGGCTCCGCAGGGCCTGCAGCCGTGACGGGGCGCAGCCGGAGGATGTGCTGGAGCGCATACGCGCCCAGCGTTTCGACGGATTCGTCCCGGACTATGTCATCTGCAACGACGGCACCGTGGAAGAACTTTGGGCCCGCACTGACGAAACGCTGGAAAAAATAGTATATTTGCAGCATCAAAACACAAAAGAAATGAAAACAGACCTTACGAAAATCCTTTCAGTATCCGGCCAGCACGGCCTGTACCGTTATATAGCCCAGGCCCGCAACGGCGCCATCGCCGAGTCTCTCGCCGACGGGAAGCGCACCGTCTTCGACGTGCGCAGCCGCATCACCACCCTCGCCGACATCGCCATCTTCACTTCCGAGGGCGAACTCAAGCTCAAGGATGTGTTCGGAGCCCTCAATGGTGTCCTCCGCGACGCCGACGCTCCCGGCCCCAAGGCTTCCCCGGACGAGTTCAAGGCACTCTTCGCCAAGGCTGTCCCCGATTATGACGAGGACCGCTTCTATGTCTCGCACATGAAGAAGGTGGCCGCCTGGTACAACGAGCTCAAGGCATTCGCCTCCCTCGATTTCGTCGAAGAGGAGGAAGAAGAGGCCGCTGAGACTCCTTCCGAGGATCCCGCCAATGACTAAACGCCTGCAGGTCGTCACGCTCGGATGCTCCAAGAACACCGTGGATACTGAGCACCTCCTCTCCCAGGTCGGGCACGCTTATGAGATAGTGCCCGAAGGCGTGGAGGAGAAGGTCGACGTACTGCTTGTCAATACCTGCGGATTCATCGGAGACGCCAAGGAAGAGTCCATCCAGGCAGTCCTGGAGGCCGCAGGGCGAAAGAAGGAGGGCCTCGCGGACAGGCTGATGGTATTCGGCTGCCTGTCTCAGAGGTACGCCTCCGAACTGCCGGAACTCATACCCGAAGTCGATGCCTGGTTCGGCGCGCGCGACCTGGACCCCGTGGTCCGGGCGCTTGGCGTCGAGCCCGATGCTGCCCGACGCCACGAGCGCACCCTCACAGGGAAAGCGCCTGGTTACGCCTATCTGAAGATATCTGAAGGCTGCGACCGGCGATGCTCGTATTGCGCCATCCCCTTCATCCGGGGGGCGCACCGTTCCGTACCCATGGAGGATCTGGTGGAGGAAGCACGCTTCCTCGCTTCCCGGGGCGTGCACGAACTCGTCGTAATCGCGCAGGACACTACTTTCTACGGGCTGGACCTTTACCGCCGCCGCGCCCTTGCGGAACTTCTCCGCCGCCTCTCGGAGGTCGAAGGTATAGAGTGGATACGCATCCACTATTCGTATCCGGCAGATTTCCCCGAGGATGTCCTGGACGAGATGGCGTCAAACCCCAAGGTATGCCCCTATCTCGACATCCCGCTGCAGCACGTGTCCGACAGGATGCTGGACATGATGCACCGTCATGTGGACGGAGCGTGGACCCGCGCCCTCATCCGAAGGATGCGGGAAAGGGTTCCCGGCGTCGTCCTCCGCACGACGATGATAGTCGGGCATCCGGGGGAGACGGAGGAAGACTTCGGCGAACTCCTTGATTTCGTTCGCGAGGCCCGTTTCGAGCGCCTGGGCGCGTTCACCTACTCCGAGGAGGAGGGAACTTACGGCGCGGAGCATTTCAGGGATGATATACCCCAGGAGGTCAAGAATGCCCGCCTGGACGCTCTGATGTCCCTCCAGAAGGAGATCTCGCTGGAGTTCAACCGCTCCCGCGTCGGTACCGTGGAGCGTGTGCTGGTTGACGACTGGGTGGACGGGATACTCGTCTGCCGAAGCCGTTACGAGAGTCCCGACGTCGATGGCGAGATTCTTGTAAGGTATCCGTCAGGGTCTCCCGTCGGCAGTTTCGTGAACGTCCGTATCATCGGCGCCGACGAGTATGACCTCATAGCAGAAATGGCAGAATGATGAAAATGGAAAAGTCTTTGTCTTTGCTGGCGCTTGTGCTGGGCATGGCTTTCGTGTCGTGCTCCCCATCCGCCTACGTGCTCAACCTTGAGTCGCGCAAGCCTTCGGAGTCGGGTCTTGACCTGGCCGGAAAGAGCCTGTCCGTAATCTATCTCGAGTCTCCTGACGGGCGTGACTCGCTGTTCAACAACAGGGCGGCCGACGCCCTAGCATATGGCCTTGAGAACGAGTTTTTCGACGGCGTGGAAGCTGTCAAGGTATACAATCTCATCAAGGACGATGCCGGTGACTATGCTTCCAGGGACACTGCTTCGCAGTATGTCATGCTCCTGGACAGCGACGTCATCATGATACTCGATACCCCTCAGGTGTCCGGGGACGTGACCGGCCGCGCCCCGTCCCTTGCCAGCCGCCTCTATGTCTATGATTCCATGGCGGGCGAGGATGACGGGGTCACTATGCTGCAGAGTACTGTCGTGGCCTCGCTGGCCGACGCAAGCCGTGCGATGAACGTCGGAAGCGCACTGCTCAAGCCGCTCAGGAGCAAGTGGGAGAACGAGTCGTACATAGTGCTGTATTTCGACGGGCTCGGGCGCAAGTGGATTGATGCGGTCATGAAGGCTGACGACCTGAAGTGGACGGAGGCCATCGACCTGTGGATGGACCTTGCCAGGCTTGACAACCCTACGCAGTCCTCCTGCGCGAGGTATAATGTCGCGCTGGGCTGCTATATGCTCGGGCAGTATGACCTGGCCCTGGAGTGGCTGGATTCATCCGACGCCGTCCTTCCCCTGTCGCTGAACAAGGGACTTAGGAAGAGAATCATGGAGAAGAAGGGAGTTACTTCTTCCGACTGACCTTCTCCTTGACCTTCTTCTGGATTTCCTTTCGCTTGCCTTCCCAACGGGAGGCAATTTTTTCTGCGCTCTTGTCTCCGAAGTGGGGGAAGCGGGCCTTGATCCATCCTATCTTCTGCCTGATGTAGGACTCGACGTGGCGGGCTTTCTTGTCTGCGTACATCTCGTCGAACGCGACGAGGAAACCTGTTTCGAGGGTGTCGCCGAATCCGGGGTTGTGAGAGGTGCCGTACACTTTGATGGAGGGAGATGTGTTCATGTAGGAATTGACCAGCGGGGGGATGTTGGTGCCGAGACGGCGCACTGCATCCTTGAGGTTCTTGTAGTCGTCCTTGAACGCTTCATCCTTGAGTATAAGGTCCATGAGCCTGGGGTCATGCCCGCACTCCAGCGGCAGCAGGGGAGTGACCATCCCTTCCTCCGCCTTGAAGTGCTTGTTGAGGAAGTGGAGGATGAGGTCCCTGGCACAAGGGTCGAAGTGCTCGTAAATGGTCACCTTGCCGAAGTAATAGGTCATGTTGGGGTGGATGACCATGAGGGTGGTCAGTCCGTCCCAGAGGTTGTCCATGGCGAAGATTGCCTTGGCTCCGGCTTTCGAACTCTGATAGTCAGGCGTGACGAACGAGCGTCCCAGCTCTATGGTGTGGGGGAGGATCTCCTTGATGAACTTCTCCGAAAAGTGGAATATCTCCGAGGTGGAGAGCAGCGGCTGGCCGTTCTCTCCGAAACGGATGTCCGGTCCCATGATGAAGCGGTAGCCTCCGAGGATGGCCCCGGCATCAGGGTCCCAGATGATCAGCTGTTTATACGGGAACTCCATGTAGTCGAACTCGTCCAGGTCTACGGACTTGCCCACTCCGCCTCCGGCATCGCGGAAGGTGATTTCACGGAGACGGCCGATCTCCCGGAGGGTATTGGGAGCGTCCTTCCAGTCTACGATGTAGATCTCGTTGCCGCCTTTGTTGGTGTCCCGGAGTTTCTTTTCGGGTGTGAGTTCGGCCTTGATCAGATTGACGTCAATCGGGTCGATGATCTTTTCCATAATCGTTAAGTCAGATGGTATAAACTAATTGCCTGAGCCACTCGGCCCACTCCTTGGGACTCTTCGAAGAGTCGAAATGCTCCGGAGGGATAGGCTTTCCTATCCTTACGGTATATGTTCCATGCATGCCGCGGACCATCTCGTCCGGCAGGAACAGCATGGGTATGTTGAACTTGATTTTCAGCGCTTTGCATATCTTGTCAATGCGGTAGAAGCGCGGGGAGTTCTGCCCGATGAAATGTACGGGGACTATGTGGCGCCCGGTGAGGACGCTCTTGGTTATGAAGGCCTTGCCCCAGGGCAGGTCCTGGATTTTTCCGTCTATCTTGCGGGAACAGATGCCGGCCGGGAAGATGATCATGTGGTTCCCGGAGTTGAACGCGTCGTCGATGAGGCGGGGCAGGTCGCGTGCCTGGGCTCCCAGCTTGTTGATGGGTACGCACATCGGGGCGAGGCCCTTTACGTTCATCAGGATGTCGTTGACCAGATACTTGATCTTTCCGTCGAAGCGCTTGCCGAAGACCATGCCGAGGGCGACTCCGTCGATGCCTCCCAAAGGGTGGTTGGAAGCGAAGGTGAAGCGTACGTCGTCGCCGAAGCCTTCGAGGTTCTCCATCCCTTCCACATTGACGGTGACATCGAGCGCCCTCATGCATTCTTCGCAGAATTCGACGCCTTCGTATCCCTGCTCGAGGAAGCCGTTGATGAAATCCTGGTGGATGAATTTCTTCCCCCAGTTGATGACAAACTGCGGTACGCGGCCTTTTCCGCCGCGGCCGTTGACGATTTGCTCTAGGTCGAAACGAAGTGAAGGATCGGACATTGCAATAGGTTTTAGCTACGCAAAAATAATATTTTTTCGCGAGCTTGTACCTGTTGTGCAGAAAAATGTGATGCTTAGCTAAGGTCGAATGAGAATCTTTCCCAGGGGAATTCCGCATCCTTGCCGTGGAAAAGTACCCCGTACAGGTGCTCGATGAGGGGGAACTCCGCCATGTCAACCTTTCCGTATGCAGTGACGAAGCCTCTCTGAGCAAGTATGGAGATGCCCTCGTAGAGGCTCTTGACGGCGCTGATGGACTCGAGCGTGATGCCCTTGAGGCGTTCCTTGGCTTCCTCCATGCTGCATCCCTCGCCGAGGAGGATGCCGAAAGCCCTGGTGCGGCCTCCTTCGACAGTGACGAAGAGGTCGGCAAGGCCCATGGAAATGCAGTCCGACTCCGCTCCGACGGTACGGAGTATGCGTCTCATCTCGCGGGCGGCCTGGAAGAATACCGCGGCCTGGGCGTTCACGCCCGTGGGCCGCGCGGCTCCTTCGCGCCGCCCCAGGCCGATGGCGATGGCGGGACCGAGCGCATATGCGTTCTTGATCGCCACTGCATACTCGAGTCCCGTGACATCGTGCGTGCGGGACACGTGCAGGCAGTCGGTCTCGAGGCTTTCCTTCATCATGCTGAGGACTTCCGGGTCTTCGCCGCTTATGGTGGTGACGGTGTGCTCCCCGTCAATTATGTCCTGTGCGATGCCGGGGCCGCCGAGCATGTAGACCTTGCGGCTCAACCCCCTGGCTGACAGTTCTTTCTCCCAGTATTGGGGCCAGGTCGAGAGCATGCCGTCCTCACCCACGCGCAGACCCTTGACCACGGTGAACACAGGGATTTCTTCCGGCAGGTAAACGAGGACATTCTCGAGGAACCACTCTGCTCCGTACGAGGAGATGCCCCCTATCACATAGTCGGATCCGGGGACAATTTCCTTCCACTCCTCGAAATGGTGGAAGGAGATGCCGGCGGGGAAGGGCCTGGAAACCTTGGGATTGCGGCCGGTGCGGATGCACTCGTCTATGACCTCTCGGTCGAAGGGTGTGCCGACCACCCTGACGTTCACCCCGTTCTTGCAGAGGGGGAACACCAGGGCCGAGCCCATGACTCCGAGTCCTATGATGGTAACTGTCCTTGACATGGCTGCAAAGTTAGTGTTTTGGACGGGAATTATCAATTCTTTCTTATCTTTGCAGTTTGAAAGGTGGAGCGACCTGCCGCGGCTTCGGCCGAGGAAAGTCCGGACAGGAAAGGGCACCCCGCTGCGGAAATCGCAGGTGGGAGCAATCTTACGCCGGCCGTAACAGAGAATGACCGCCGCCTTCGCTGAGAGGCCTGGCCTCTGACGGAAGACGGCAAGGGTGAAAACGCGAGGTAAGGGCTCACGACGCCGGGCAGCGATGTCCGGCGGGTACGGCACCGGGGCCTGCAAGACCAAATATACCGGCAGACGAGGGCGGCCCGCCCGATGCCGGGGGGTAGGTTGCGAAGATAAATGGCAGGATTGAACAGAAACCGGCTTACGGCTCCGCCTTTTTTTGTTGAGACTATATTTATTCTTTGATAATGAGAAGGTTACTATTGCTTATATCCCTCTTCGCCGCAGCCCTGCTGTGCAGCGGGTGCGAGGCCGGGGTCAAGGAGTACAAGGTCAGGGTCGTGAAGGAGTATCCTCACGACACGGACTCCTATACCCAGGGCCTGTTCTTCCATGGAGGGGAAATGTACGAGAGCACGGGCCAGTACGGTTCCTCGACCTTCCGCAAGGTGGACATGGCCACGGGTGAGCCTAAAGAGAAGCTCGACTTCAACCGCAAGTATTTCGTGGAGGGTTCCGTCGTGCTCGGGGACAATCTCTACATCCTCACATGGGAGAGCAAGGTCGCCTTCGTATATGACGCCAATACCCTTGAATACAAGGCCACATATTCTTACCCGCGCGAAGGATGGGGGCTCACGACCGACGGAAAGCAGCTTATCGCTTCCGACGGCAGTTCCAGGCTGTATTTCCTCGACGGGGAATACAAGCTCCAGAAGGCCGTCGACGTCAAGTTGGAAGGCAGGTCCGTCCGCTACCTCAACGAGCTTGAGTACATCGACGGCAAGGTCTGGGCAAATGTCTATACCACGGACCTGATCGTCATCATCAACCCTTCCACCGGTGTCGTCGAGGGCACGGTCGACTGCACCGGACTCCTCCCGGCCCATCTCCGCGAGCCCCGCACCGACGTACTTAACGGTATCGCCCTGGACCCGGATACCGGAAAGATCTATCTCACCGGCAAGTACTGGAAGCGCCTCTACGAGATCGAACTGGTCGAGAAGAAATAGACGGATGCAAGTCGCCGATAACGAATTAACCCCGCATCACTGCGGGGTTAATCGGTTAGTTAGTAGTGTATTTTACCTCTGAAAAGGTTAATTATTGTTGGTTAGATCTCTTTTGCAAGAGTAGAGTGTGTCCAATTGTAACGTTTTAACTTCTTTGCAAAGGTAGTGAACTTTTATCAATCTGCAAGCATTTTTAAGAAAAATTATCTACATCGGCCGATTTTTTAAGAATTGGTGTATATTCGCAGATATGAGACGACATGTATTGCTTTTTGCGGCACTTATGGTATCTGTCTGTGCTTCAGGCACCGGTGCCGAGCCGATGAGGGCACTGCGGGAGCGTGTGTTTTCGCTCGCTTCCGTTCAGGCCGTGTATATGGACAGCCTTCTGACTGAGGCTGGGGGTGCTGAGGCTCTTTGTCCCAAGACCTTCCAGGACGGCAGGCTGGTGACTTCCGACATCGGCTGGTGGTGCAGCGGATTCTATCCGGGTGTCCTCTGGCTGATCCATGAGAATACCGGTGACGATGCCTTCCGTTCCCTGGCGGTGAAGCATACATTGCCGCTGCGCAGCCTGTTGGACCGGCATACCGACCATGACATCGGTTTCCAGCTGATGTGCTCCTACGGCCGGATGCTCAGGGATACGGGCGATCCATCCTGCGAGCCCGTCCTGCGAAGGGGAGCGGAGAAACTGGCAGCACGTTTCCTGCCGATGGCGGGCGTCATCCGCAGCTGGGACTGGGGGAAGTGGAACATACCGGTCATCATAGACAATATGATGAACCTCGAACTCCTTATGGACTACGGCGACCGAACCCTGGCGGTGGCCCATGCTTTCAACACGGCCTGGAACCACTTCCGCGAGGATGGGACGGTTTACCACCTGGTCGATTTCGCGGACGATGGGTCGCCTCTGGGCAAGCAAACGGTGCAGGGATACTCGGACGAATCCGCCTGGGCCCGCGGCCAGGCATGGGCCCTGTATGGCTACGCCATGATGGCCCGCAAGGAGCGCGAGGCAGGAGACGAGGGCCTGGCTGCGTCCTTCTATCCCATAGCCCATAAGCTGGAGGAATGGATCCTGGCGCACCTGCCGGAGGACGGAGTCCCTTATTGGGATTTCTCGCAGACCGACCTGCGCGATGCCTCAGCCGGCGCCATCATCGCCTCGGCATTGCTGGATTTATGGCGATTCCGGGGCGGAGATGCGGACGATCCGGCTTTAGCGACCGCTGAGCGCATACTGCGCACGCTCGCTTCGCCGGAATACCTAGCCGAGCCCTGCACCATGGGAGGGTTCCTTCTGAAGCACTGCGTGGGCAACCTTCCGGAGAATTCCGAAGTTGATGTGCCCCTCACTTATGCCGATTACTATTTTCTCGAGGCTTTGAGCCGTTTCCCGCTATGAGAAGGCTGATATTGACCATGCTGCTTCTCCTTCCGCTGGCAGCGGCTGCACAGCCTGCCGCGCATCCGCGGCTCCTGCTCCCCGCCGGGGAGGAGCCGCGCATCGGCGCGGGCAGCCTCCTTGCCCGCCCGGACAGCGTCATACGCGCTTTCAGCGATTCCGTGCTCGATTTGCCTCCGGTGGAGCGCACGATGGTCGGAAGACGTCTGCTTCATACCTCCCGCGAGGCGCTGAAGCGCATCTTCTGGCTCTCATGGACCTGGCGTGTACACGGCGGGGACGCATATGCGCGCAGGGCGGTGGAGGAGATGCTCGCCGTCAGCTCTTTCACGGACTGGAATCCCTCCCATTTCCTTGACGTCGGCGAGATGACCATGGCCGTGGCCATCGGATATGACTGGCTGTACGGCGTGATGACCCCCGTCGAGCGGGAAAAGGTGGCAGGAGCCATAATGGAAAAGGGCTTGAGGGCTGCCCTGAACGAGAGCGACGCCTGGTTCTATACTAGTGAGATCAACTGGAATCCCGTCTGCAACGCAGGAATGGTTTACGGCGCCCTGGCCATCTGGGAGGACGATCCGGAATTCTGCCTGGCCATGCTGGAGAAATCCCTGGAATCCAATAAACTGGCGTTTACCGCCTATTCAGGAGGAGGTTATCCCGAAGGGTATAATTACTGGGGCTACGGGACCTCGTTCCAGATCATGCTGGAAGCCGCCGTGGAGACGGCATTCCCCGGTTCGGATGACTTCTCCGGTACGGAAGGGTATGCCGGTTTTCTCGCCTCGGCTGATTTCATCCGCTTCATGGGCACTCCTGCCGGGAACTGTTACAGCTTCTCGGACAGTTACAGGCGGGCGACAGGCCAGTACATGCAGGCATGGATGGACGGCCGTGGCGCAGGAGAGTCCCTTCTCTATCCCGAGATAAGGATAATGGAGCGGACCGGATACTCGAGCCTGTGTGAGGAAAGGCTTTTCCCCATGTATCTGATAAGCCTTTCCCTGTCCGGAAGGCACAATGTACCCGACCAGCCCTCCGACCACTGTTTTACCTGCGGCGGAACCACGCCCGTTTTCGTATACCGGAGCGGCTGGCTCTCGGACGGGGACGATTACCTGGGCATCAAGGGAGGCCTGACGATGTCCAGCCATTCCCACTGCGACCAGGGCTCCTTCTATTTCGAGTCTGACGGAGTGGCCTGGGCGACGGACCTCGGGATGCAGGATTATAACTCCCTGGAAACGGCCGGGGTTGACCTGTGGGACATGACCTGGGACAGCGAACGGTGGCAGGTGTTCCGCATCGGTCCGTTCTCGCACAATATCCTTACAGTGAACGGCCACGTCCCGAGAGTCGACCGGCCGGTCGGCTTCGCGCAGGTCTGGGCTCCCGAAAACCCGTCCGGAGCGGACAGGATCGGGGCTGCACTGGACCTGACGGAGCTTTATACAGAAGACCTCGACTTATGCCGCCGCGAGGTCTGGATGCAGGGAGAAGACCTCCATGTGGTCGACATGATCCAGGCGGGGGATTCGGCCTGCACGGTCCGCTGGGCCCTCTGCACGGAGGCAGAGATTGCGGAAGTGCAGCCGGGCGGCATGTCCGTTTCACTCCGTTCGGGAGGACACAAAAGGGTGCTTTCGGCCGTGGCCGACGGCCTGCCGGCAATTGCCGCACGGACCTGGCCCGTTACGTACGATCCGTCGGCGCCGGAAAAGGAAGGGATGGAGTACCTGCATCCTACGGACGCACCCAATCCCGGCGTTCACCTTGTAGGATACGCCTTCGTCCTGCAGCCTCACCAGAAGGTAGGGCTGCACGTGTGTCTTGAAAAAGTCAGATGATCATTTCTTCAGGAGTCCCGGCCTGAGGGCCTTGGTGCGGGCGAGCGCCTGCTCGTCCTGCCAGGCGCGGATCAGCTTGGGATTGCCGCTGAGGAGTACGTCGGGGACCTTCCATCCGTTGAACTCCGCCGGGCGGGTGTAGACGGGAGGGGAGAGCAGGTCGTCCTGGAAGGAGTCGCTGAGTGCAGATGTCTCGTCCGTAAGGGCTCCGGGGATGAGGCGGATGATGCTGTCGGCCAGCAGGGCCGCGGGTATCTCGCCGCCGCTGACGACATAGTCGCCCACGGATATCTCCCTGGTGATCAGATGCTCGCGGATGCGGTGGTCCACTCCCTTGTAGTGGCCGCAGAGGATGATGATGTTCTCCTTCAGCGAGAGTTCGTTTGCTATGCCCTGGTCCAGGATTTCCCCGTCAGGAGACATGTAGATGACCTCGTCATAATCCCTCTCTGCCTTCAGTTCCTCTATCATCCGGAAGACAGGTTCGACCATCATCACCATTCCGGCGTCACCGCCGTAGCTGTAGTCGTCGACGTTGCGGCGCGGCCCGATGCCGTATTTGCGGAGATTGTGGACGTGTATTTCCACGAGCCCCTTCCTGACGGCCCTGCCCACTATGGAGTGTCCCAGCGGGCTCTCAAGCAATTCCGGTACGACGGTCAATATGTCTATTCTCATGAGCGGTCTGCAATTAGTTCTGCAAAAATAGCGTTTTTATCCAATAATTTGGTATATTTGCGTTCTACAACCTTTATTATTTACTGATACTCTATTTATTATGAGCGAAATTATCCTTCCTGAAGAGAACCTTTCTTCAGATGTACTTGAGAACAAGGACGCCGTCGTGGCAGAACCTGTCGCCGTAGAAACCGAAACCGCAGCCGAAGCCCCTGCAGAGGAGGCTCCCGCGGTCGTGGAGCCTATAGCAGATGCTCCCGTAGCCGAGGAAGCTCCCGCCGTTGAGGAAGCTCCTGCTTCCGAAGAAGTCCCCGCCGCCGAAGAAGCCCCTGCCGCCGAGGAGTCTGCTCCCGCCGAGGAGCCCGTGAACCTCGCGGAGAAGACCCTGGCCGAGCTCTCCGAGCTCTTCCAGAAGCTGGGCACCGGCCTCGAGAGGGTGAAGCATTCCAAGGAGGCCGAGGCGATCAAATCCGCCTTCTACAAGCGCCTTTCCAAGGAAAAGGCAGACGCAGGTCTTGGCACTGTCGAAGAGCCCGCTTCCGACGCTCCCGCCGAGGAGTCCGCACCCGTTTCCGACGAGGTGGTGAAGGACAATCCTTTCGAGGTCATCGAAGCCGGTTTCAAGTCCCTGTACAATGATTACAAGAAAGAACGTGCCGAGTTCAACCGCCAGCTCGAGAAGGAGCGCGAGGACAACCTTGCCGGAAAGCAGGCCGTCATCGAGGACCTCAAGGCCCTCGTGGAGAAGGCCGGCGACGTCGGAGCCTCGTTCCCGGTGTTCCGCGAGATACAGAACCGCTGGAGGGCTATCGGCCCCGTTCCCGCCCAGAATTACAGAGATATCAACGATACCTACCAGTACTATGTCGAGAAGTTCTACGACATGGTGAAGATCAACCGCGACCTCCGCGACCTCGATTTCAAGAAGAACCTTGAGGCCAAGCAGGCTTTCTGCGAGGCCGCCGAGAAACTCTCCGAGAACGAGAACGTCGTAGAGGCCTTCCGCGAGCTGCAGAAACTGCATGAGCAGTGGAAGGAATTCGGCCCCGTGGCCAAGGAGTACCGCGACGACATCTGGAACCGCTTCAAGGCCGCTACTGCCGTCATCAACAAGAGATACCAGGGCTATTTCGAGGAGCAGAAGTCCAAGCAGGCCGACAATCTCGTCGCCAAGCAGAAGCTCTGCGAACTCGTCGAGGAGATTGCCGAGAAGGAGGTCACCTCCTCCAACGAGTGGAACTCCCTCTCCAAGGAGATCGAGGACATCCAGAAGCAGTGGCGCGGCATAGGCTTCGCATCCCAGAAGGACAATCAGAAGATCTACGACCGTTTCCGTGCCGCCTGCGACAAGTTCTTCGAGAAGAAGCGTGTCTTCTACAACTCCTACAAGGAAAGCATGAACGACAACCTCGAGAAGAAGATGTCCCTCATCGAGCAGGCGGAGGCCCTCAAGTCCAGCACCGAATGGAAGAAGGCCACCGACCAGTTCATCAACCTCCAGAAGCAGTGGAAGGAAATCGGCGCCGTGCCCCGCAAGAAGAGCGAGCAGCTTTGGAAGCGCTTCCGCGCCGCCTGCGACGAGTTCTTCGAGAACCGCGACAAGCAGGGCCGTCCCGAGAACGACTTCTACGGCAACCTCAAGGCCAAGCGCAAGCTCATCGAGGACATCAAGGCATATGAGCCGTCCGATGCAGCCGCCGACGCCGCTGCACAGCAGGATTTCGCCGAGAAGTGGCAGGCCATCGGCTTCGTCCCGTTCAAGGAGAAGGAGGCCGTGGCACAGGCATACCGCGAGGCGATGCAGGAGAAGTTCCCTCTCTTCGGTACACGCGCTCCCAGAGGCGGCCGCGGACCCGCCAAGCCTCGCAGCGAAAAGGATATCCTCATCCAGCGTTACAATACTCTCCAGTCGGAGATCGATACATACGAGAACAACATCGGATTCTTCGCAATGTCCAAGAACGCCGAATCGCTGATCCAGCAGATGCACAAGAGGATCGAGGATGCCAAGGGCG
>JAEEGL011352742.1_pt1 | contig 37048 bp, 37 predicted proteins | sample 9134231 | NCBI WGS metagenome assembly JAEEGL01 (sample SAMN16246548, study PRJNA631951) | gut metagenome | biome: gut microbiome; feature: rumen; material: fiber-attached | host: Bos | place: Iran: Karaj | collected 2018-10 | reverse complement strand
TCCTATTTTCTTATAGCACTTTTACAATTTTGACGGAGTCGGAGAAACAACTCATAATCTTTTTCCGAGATAAATGATAAAATACTTCTTGCCCGGTTCTGCGCCCCACTCTGGTCTCCCTTCCCCGTATCCTATGAGAAGGAGACGGAATGTTATTGAAGGTCTGTTTTTCGTATATCCAAGAAAGAAGGTTACAGCATCAAATGGTCTTACATCCCAACGGCCTTTTTCGAGGAGTCTGCTTTGCCAATACTCGGAAAAATCCCTGTATTCTTCCTTCTTCTCCCCGGAAGCGATCATATCGAACCACTTCTTTTTTAGAACAAGTTTCAATTCTTTCATTTTGATCTTGTTATCCGGCAATACTGACCTGGAGTCCAACGACATACGCCGGAGACAAAAAGCCAGCATCCAATACACTGATTTTTAGTGACGTATGATGTCGTCGGGGGGGGGTAATGCTTCATAATAAAACTCTTGTTTATAGGGTCACGTGGTATGCCTCAGCCAGCATCCGGATGATAGATCCCCCGTATGCGTCCTTTGTCATCCGGATGAAGTCCTGGACCGTGATGCTATCCGTCGGTTTAAGCCCGTGGTCTTTGCACCAGGCGAGACGTCCGGCTTCGCAGCTGCCCGTGAGGGTGTGATGCCAGGCGAACAGGTCGCCGTACGGCGTGTCGAGGTCGGGATGCAGGCGGACGAACTCCGCTATCCTCTCCTTCAGCGGTCGGGACTCCTGCCACTTCGCCACAGCGTCCGCCACCGCCTGCTTGAGCGTGTCCCCGTGCGCGAAGCAGTCGCCCTTGCGATAGATGTAGCAGGGGGTGAGAGTGAGGTCGGAATTAAGGATTGCGCCACGTGCGTGTACGCCTGCGAAGACGCGGTAGATGATCGTCGGCGTATCGTCAATCATATAGACGCGATGTCCGTTGAATACTTCTATTCCGGAGCCGTCGCCGGAGCCGTAGCCGTCGCCGGAGCCGGAGCCGTAGCCGTAGCCGTAGCCGTAGCCGGAGCCGGAGCCGGAGCCGGAGCCGGAGCCGGAGCCGTAGCCGGAGCCGTAGCCGGAGCCGGAGCCGGAGCCGGAGCCGTAGCCGGAGCCGGAGCCGGAGCCGTCGCCGACCTCCACCTTCAGGAAGCGCTCGATGTCAGCCTCTATCGCTTCCATACGGCGACGCTCTCGATGTTTTTGACGGCCTCGTCGGTCGCCGGGATGATCTCGATGACGCCCGAGACGACCATCTCCGGCACCACCACGGTGAACTTGCACGAGCCGGGTTTCTTTACCCCTTCCGTCGCAAGCTGCGACAAGGAGGCTGCACCGTCCCAATACCAGAGACGGCGGACGTCTTTAAGTTCGACTTCGTTGTAACCGCCAGGGGTGACGGTCTTGCCGGTAACGGTGCCGAAGAATACACCGGCACGGTCTGCGCGAATGACGCATTTCTTTCCAATGATTTCCATCATAATAAATCTATTTTTGCGGCGAATACTGACCGGCCTTCACCCGACGCATTCGCTTGCCGTTATACTTATTGATCAACCCATACAGGCGTGTCGCATCCATCTTCTCAAAATCCCGCCGGGCCTCCATCGCCTCCCCCTGTCGCTCTCCGAAGTTCATAACCTCGTGCCAGGCCGGAATCATTTCACTGGGCAGCTGGACGTAAGCCTCAACGACATAGTTTCCGAAGATGTCTATTTGAATTCCTGTCAATAACATAGTTTGCTGTAATAAGGCCTCCGAATGGGCGATTTTGGAGAATCTATTTTCTTAAACCCGTTAAAAATTAAACATATTCATTCCATCCGGAGACCGTAATAGCTTCCAGGGAGTGGGGCCCAGCGGTAAGCCCCCGATTAACCCTGTCTGAACGAATAATCACATTATCATCCGCTGATTATACACACGTGCTTGCTTCCCCGCGTGCTATAGGTTGCCAAGACCTTGACATTATGGCACCGAATACGATTTTTTTCGTGAGAACAACTCTGTTAGCGCATCACGATAGCTGTCGAATTTGATAACGTCGAAATGTTTCTACTCGATAGGATCGTATGTGGTGACGGTATACCGGTCCGGATCCACGCCGGTCTGATAGATACAGACGTCGAAATCGGTGTCTGTTTGACACCTCTGGCATAGAGCGCTCATAATTCCTCCTCCCCGTTTATTAAGATCTCCGTCCGCTCCCAGTCAATCGGCGGGATGTGGCGGGCGATATTATCCAGTAGCAGCTGGAGCGTGAAGACCCGTGTCGCCTTGAATACCAACTCAAACGCGGTAGGCTGCTCGTAGCGGCCAGATGTAAAGAACCGGAGCCACTTACCCGCTTCCGTTGCGGATGAAGGCGACGGAAATTTCATAACCACATCAATCATTCCCAGGATCCTCCGTTTTTCTCTTCCGCCCGCAGCGCCGTATCGATTCGGGGTATATCGCTGACCAGAGAGTAGCCAACTCATCGACCATCTTCAGGCACTGATTTGCCCGTCTTTTCAGGACCGCTTCTGTTGAGGATGGCGACGGGGATATGAATACAATATGCCTTGAATTGCACAGCTCGTCCAGGGCGTCTGCAGCAAGGCGAATAGCAAGACCGGCATCTACCGGCCCGTTTGGGGCAATGGTTTTGTAAACGGTCTTATTCATACCCGTGCATCCTTCTTCGTTTCCAGGGCGATGCCCGACGTTATGGTACCAGCGCCCAAAACAAGGGCGGCGGAGAGATAGACCAGGCCTTCCCTGATTCCGCCGACAGCCTCGATGGCTGCGGCTTTGTCAATAAGGGTAATGGCGACGATGACAAGGGCAACAGTGATTGCCATAAATAAGATTCTGCGTTTCATTTGAAAAAAAGATTTGAAAAATGGGACTTGATGATTACTTTGATTCTCGGTACCAGACTTTCAGGATGTCTTTTCCAAGATAGAAGGATTTGCCGGTAGCCTGCCGATGATGGACCGGGATGATCCCGTCGGTAGTCATACGGCGGAGAGTGTTGCGGTGGACGCCTAACTCAGTTGAGGTGCGGCCGATGCTATACCGGCCGGTCATTGAAACATTGGGAACTTCAGGATTCATTTTATTTGAAAAATTAAGGATTTGTCAGGCGATACGGCGGATGAGGGCGCCGGATATTGTGCGATGCACGGTGAATTCTCCCGGAATCGCATTCCGCTTCCGGATTTTAGAGACAGAGTTACGGACATTCTGAACATCCTGATCGGACGTCTTAACCTCAACCTCCTCCCCCACACTCATCTGTCGTAAGGTTTTGTCGTAATCTATCGTAGTTTTGTAGTAAACTTTCATAACTTTTTATTACCTTTGGATATATCTTTCGGCTACAAAAATACAGATAATTACGGAAATACCAAAACTTTTTTATAAAATTTTCAACGAATACCGTAACACTATGTGCACAAAAGAAAGACTTGCTGAAATTCTTCGGCACACCAAAACCAACGTCAAATCGCTCTCTGAGCGGCTTGGATACGCGCGCCCGCAGGGGTTGTACGATGTCGCATCAGGGCGGACGAAAAATTTTTCTTCGGATCTGGCCAGACGCCTTGTTACGGAATTCCCGGAACTATCAAAGGCCTGGATTCTTACAGGAGAAGGCGAAATGTTGAGGAAGGACGCCCCAGCTGAGGACGCCCCGGCTGAGGACGCCCCGGCTGAGGACGCCCCGCTCATCCTAACAGGCGAAGCGAAACGGATTGTCCTCAATATGACAGAGACAATCAATCAGCAGGAAGCGAATATATCCAGGCTCGTTGAGGTAGTTGACCGGTTAACCGGCGCGGCCGACGCGAATGATAAAACCAAAAGGGGCATCGCCTAACGATGGATGAATTTAAGAAAATGGTTACGATAATAAAAAAAACGACCGTCGTCTTAGCAATCCTCCTCTTGTCGTCGTGCGCGAGGGAGGCGCGAGTTGAGCGGTTCCTCAATAATGAGCTCGCGCCGCATCGGGTGTCCGTTCTTAAGGTGAGCTGCGACACGTTGCTGCCGACCGTAAAAGATCAGGTATTTGCGATGTCATTATTGTCATTGTCAAATCCTGACAAGATAGACGCGGAAGCCCTATACCACATTGACTCGGTCGCTTTGGATCCATTGGCTTTCGCGAAGCTTCATCCTGACGCCCGCCCGGTCGAAAGGTGCGTCTACGCATCAGTCATCATCGACGGGGTCCCGGCGCAGTGCGCAGTGTATTACGGAAAAGATACGCAAGGATTTTCAGAGTCTTCGCTTAAACATAAATTCCAAATCTACGATATAATCCAGCTGAGAATTATGTCGAAATAGTTATATCAAAGTGCTATCTCCAGCGGTTATAAATATAGGTATCAGTGCGCAATCCATGCGCATCGCAAAAGTGGATTTTTGCAACTTACTGACTATATTTGCATTGCGCGTCAGAGCATACACGCCTGGAAAGCGTGTATACGCCAAAAGCGTATCCCGAGTTCGAATCTCGGTCTCTCCGCAAAATTAGCTGCCATTTGGCAGCTTTTTTTTGTGGAGAGACCGCGAGATTCCCCCTTAAAACACCGAAAAAACAGCACTTTATGCAGTTTTTCGGTGAAAAAATTTGTTATTATCAAGAAAATGAGTAAATTCGCAATTACTGGCAATAAAACACCAACAACTTTTTTATTAATAACTTTTTAAAAACCAAAATTATGGAGAAGCTCACTGCTCAGATCAAAGATCAGCTCGCCGCCATCCTGGCCGACATCGACAAACTCGAGAACAAAGCCGCCAAGGCTCGCGTTCGCAAGGCTACCCTCGCCCTCGAGAAACTCGGAAAGGAATATCGCAAGGTCAGCGTGAAATAAGACTTTGATCGGATAACCTTTTGGGCCGCCCTGATTACAGGACGGCCCGATTTTTTTAGATTCCGAAACAAGTTCGGAATGACGGGGGAATTTGGAAAGGAGCGATTCTTTTTCTAATTTTGTAGATACAAACCAAAAACTTTTACCGATGGTAACTACTATTATCATTATTGCCGTTGTCGCGCTGGTCGTGTTCCTCATTATGTGGGTCATATCCGTGCAGAACAAGCTCGTCAAAGCCGACGAGATCTCCAAGAATGCCCTCAAGCAGATCAATGTCCAGCAGATGTCGCGTTACGATGCCATCAAGGCGCTCGTGAAACTGGCCCGCGAATACGCAGGCTACGAAGGGGAAACGCTCCAGAAAGTCATTGCCGAGCGCAAGATCACCTCTTCTCCCAATCCGACCGTCGCCGACATCAACAACAATGAGCGGGCACTCTCCGGCCTTACCGCCCAGGTTACGGCCGTCGCCGAGCAGTATCCCCAGCTCAAGGCCAATGAGGGCTACCTCAACACAATGAAGGACATCAAGGCATACGAAGAGAACGTCCGCCTGTCGAGGATGACCTTCAACGATACCGTCACCAAGTTCAACAACCAGGTCCGGATGTTCCCCGGCAGCCTCGTCGCCTCGATGCTCGGTTTCGCGCCGAAAGAGTACCTTGCCGACGATGTCTCCAAGGCCGATTACCCGGATTTTTAAGATGAGGATGACACACCGTAAACCACTCGCGGGGCTTATCCTCGCGTTTTTGGCGTGCACGATGGCGCACGCCCAGACCATTTATGACATCGATATGACCATTTTGCTCCGGCAGAATGGCGACGCTCTCGTGACGCAGGTTTGGAATACCAACGTCTATCAGGGCACGGAATGGTATGTCCCGATCGGCTCCACGCGCGGTTTCGGCATGACACTGAAAGACCTCGCCGTCAGCGAAGACGGCAAGGCGTACGAGAGCGATGGACGCCACTGGGACGTCGACCGGAGCCGGGCCGAGAAGGCCTTCCGCTGCGGAATCGTCGACAAATCCGACGGCTCGATGGAACTCTGCTGGGGCGTGGGAAAGGAAGGGAAGCACACCTGGACCGTCTCCTACACCCTGGAAGGGCTGGTGCAGAAGTTTGATTCCTGCGACGGTTGGGGGTTCCAGTTCCTCGGGGACGAACTCCCGGAGCCGCCGGAGCACGTCAAGGTGACTATCCTGCCGGATTTTGAGACGGATCCGTGGGTCGGCGGAGAGAATGTCGGTGCCTGGGCCTTCGGCTTCTACGGCAATGTAGATTTCGACGGCAATTCAGTCATCGCCGAATCCTCCGAGGCCTTCAACAGCAAGAGCCGCGTTGCCCTGATGATGCGTTTCGACAAGGGGATGTTCTCCCCCGTCGTCGAGAATGATATGTCCTGGGATAAATTCCAGAAAAAAGCCTTCAAGGGAAGCGATTACAAGAGTCTCAAAGGCGTTGGCAGCTTCGTGACATGGATGTTCGATGACCTGGATGGTCTCGGCGGCATCGTGCTGGCCACCATCATCGTATTTTTTGTCTTGATTTACAGCTGGATCCGCAAGAAATATATTCAGATTACCGGCAAGCGATTCAAACCCGCCGTCTTCGGAGTAGCCAAGATTGACGGCTGGTGGCGGGACATCCCCCTCGGCGGCAGCCTGAGCGGTGCGTATAGCCTGCTCAAAAAAGGCGACCGTCTGAAAGAGGACTACGACAAGGGCCTGATGGGCGCCTACTTCCTCAAATGGATCCAGGACGGCCTGCTGACCGTGCAGAAGGATCCCGAGAAGAAGAAGGGCGTCAATCTCGTTTTTAAGGCCGGTGCGGGCCCGGTTTTCACCGACCCTGCGGAAATCTCGCTCTACAATATGGCCGCGATGGCGGCCGGCGGCAATCTGGTGCTGGAGCCCGGCGAATTCACGGCCTGGGCACGTACCAATTATGAGTCTGTCGTCGATTTCCCGAAGCAGGCGGCAAATCAGGGCCAGTTGGCCTGGGCCGGTGCGTCGATGGCCGACCGTCAACACGTAGTCCAGCTTAAGAATTACCTGCAGGACTTCACGATGATGGAAGAGCGCGACGCCGAGCAGGTCCACCTGTGGAAATTCTATCTCATTTACGCCCAACTCTTCGGCATCGCCGACAAGGTAGCGAAGAACTTCGAGAAACTTTATCCGAAGGAATTCCGGGAATACACCCAGAGCATCGGAATGGGCTCCGACGTGCCATTCTACACCATCCTCTATGCAGCAAACGCCTTCCCGAGCACAATGTTCTCGGCGGCCAAGTCCAAGGCGGATGCTGTCGCAGCCGAACGCGCCCGTTCCAGCGGCGGTGGCGGCCACAGTTCCTTCGGAGGAGGCGGCTCCTTCGGCGGAGGCGGCTCCCACGGAGGCGGCACAAGGTAGCGACGCGTAAAACACAAATCATTGATTTCCAGCACCTTACAGAAAAGACCTTACTCAAAAACGAGTAAGGTCTTTTCTATAACACATTATATTTCAACAATTTACACTTTACAGCCCCTGATACAACTCCCGGAGGACCGACAACGAGCGGACGTTGATCGGAGACTCCGTATGGAATTCCAAGTAGCGGAGAAGGCTGTCGGAGAGGGCGTTACGGGCCTCGCCGCTGAGGGGTACCAGCATCGCCTCCGCAAAATCGGACGACAGGAAGGCCTGCATCGCCCCGAGCTGCTCCCCGGCGAAGGGCGCCACGTCCTCCAGCGCCGGGCGGAAGCCAAGCGCTTCCGACAATTCCAGAAGAAACCGGACCGGGAAGTTGGCGAAATTCGACATCAGCGAATCCAGCGTGAGTACGCTCCGGACACACCAGTCATAAAGCCCTTCCTCCTGGGCCCCTTCCTTCACCGTCCGGAGCAGCACTTCGCTCATAAAGAGGGTAATCGTATTTTTGTACAGATTGTCCCGGATGCCGAACAGCGGGAAGCGGGCCGAGATCTTCCCCATATTCCACAGGGAGGACTTCGGATTCTCTGTTACGGTGGCCTCCAGGATATTCAGGGGCAGGTAGAGCGACATCCCGCCTCCCTTCCCCACCCGGGTCAGGAAGGAGCGGCGGCCGTATTCCCGGCTTAGGGTATGCACGACGAGACGGTTCTCACCGAAACGCGTGTAACCGAGGACGATAAGTTCGATAGTACCGGTCACAGGAGCTCGTAATCAATGAGTTTCTGGTCGAGACTGGTATCCTTGACGCGGATGCGGACGGGGTCGCCCAGTTTGTACACCTTGCGCGTGTGGCGGCCCACGATGCGGTAGTGATCTTCGTCGAAGTCGAAGAAATCGGCGTGAATATCCCGCAGGGCGATCATTCCCTCCACCTTGGTGGGCTCGATTTCGACGTACATTCCCCATTCCGTCAGACCGGAGACGTGGCCGTCATACTCTCCGCCGATCTTGTCCTGCATAAACTCGACGAGCTTGTACTTGATGCTGTCGCGCTCGGCGTCGGCGGCGATAACTTCCCGCTCGGAGGCGTGCTTGCACTGCTCTTCGTAGTAGCCCTTGTCGGCACTCTTGCCGCCGTCGAGGTATTCCGCCAGGAGGCGGTGGACCATCATATCCGGATACCGGCGGATCGGGGAGGTGAAGTGAGTGTAGTACCGGAATGCCAGGCCGTAATGGCCGATGTTGTCGGTGCTGTAGCAGGCCTTGGCCATTGCGCGCAGAGCAACGAGCTCAATGGCAGAGAGTTCGGGCTTGTCTTTGGCTTTCTCAAAGAGTTCGCGGAGGGATTTGGAAATCTCACCGCCGTTGCTGGTAGGACCCATCTTGTAGCCGAAATTGCTGACGAATCCCCTCAGGGCGCTGATCTTCTCGCCGTTGGGCTCGTCGTGGACGCGGTAGACGAAGGTCTTGCTCCCGGCAAAGCGGGCGACCTCCCGGTTGGCGAGGAGCATAAACTCCTCAATGAGCCAGTTGGACTCTTTAGAGATCTTCTGCTTCACGTCGATGGGTTTGCCGTTCTCATCCACGATGACCTTCATCTCAGGGCGTTCGAAGTTGATGGCACCCTCCTGGAAACGTTTTTTGCGGAGTTTGAGGGCCAGGGTATTGAGGGTCAGCACGGCCCGCTTCACGTCGTCCGGAACGATGCCGCTGATGCTGCCTTCGCCGAAGGAGCGGCCCATCGCGCCCTCACCGGCCTCGATAATCTCCTGGGCCAGATCGTAGTCGAAACGGTAGTCGGAGACCATCATCGTACGACCGAACCAGCGGTCGATGACCTTGCCGTTGGGGCTGAGCTTGAAGACGGCCGAGAAGGTAAGCTTCTCTTCGCCCGGACGGAGGGAGCAAAGCTTGTTGGAGAGCTTCTCGGGAAGCATCGGAACGGTGCGATCGACGAGATAAACCGAGGTGCCGCGGGCCTGAGCCTCCTTGTCGAGCGGTGTGCCCGGCTTGACGTAGTAGGTAACATCGGCGATGTGGATACCAACCTCGAGGTTGCCGTCTTCCAGTGTGCGGAAGGAGAGGGCGTCGTCGAAGTCCTTGGCGTCGGCCGGGTCGATGGTAAAGGTGAGGATTTTGCGGAAATCCCTGCGGCCGGAGCGGTCGCGGTCGGTTATCTCGTCGGGAATCTGGGCCGCCGCATCCTCCACCTCTTTGGTGAAGCGGTAAGGCAGGCCGTATTCGCTGAGGATGGCGTGCATCTCGGTATCGTTGTCGCCGGGTTTGCCGAGGATGTCGACGACGTGGCCGTGGGGATTGGGCTCGTGGCGGTCCCAGCCGTCGATGACGGCGGCCACCTTCATCCCCGAGACGGCGTTTTTGTCGTCCGGAACAGGCACGGTAATGTCGTAGGGCATAAATTTCGAGCTCATCAGCACCCAGGCCTGGTGGCCGACAATGTGCAGGATTCCGACAAAGGGCTTGGTGGAACGCTCGAGAATCTTGGTGACGCGGCCTTCCTTGCGGGCCGTCTTGCTCCGCGGCTTGATAAGCGCCACGCGCACCGTATCGCCGTTGAGGGCGCCGAGGGTCTTGCCGACGCCGACATAAATATCCTCATCCAACCCCTCCACGGTGACGAACAGGAAGCCGTCGCGGGTCATTCTTGCGACGCCCGTGAGTTCCACGCCGATAAATCGCTCTTTCTTTTGATTCTGGGACTTGCGCTGCCGGATGGCTCTTCCGCCCCTTCTGCTTCTGGACATAGATGAATGGTTTTGGTCGTGATGACAGTATACAAATGTACTACATTTTTTGTAACTTTGTGGTATGTTATACCCCATCAAATTCATCCCTCTCGTAAAAACCCTCGTCTGGGGCAGCGAAATCTGGATGCTGTCGGCCGTCGAGGGCAACGAATCCGTCGTAGCGAACGGCCCCGAGGCCGGTAAAACCATCACCGTCCTGGCAGAGGAGTACAAAGACGCTCTGCTCGGCAAAGGCGTTTACGAACGCACCGGGGCGCGTTTCCCGCTACTGATCAAGGACATTGTCACGCACGATAAACTCTCCATCCAGGTGCACCCGGATGACGCCCTCGCCCAAAAGCGGGGCTATCCCTGCGGAAAGACCGAGATGTGGTACATCCGGGAAGCGGAGCCGGGCGCCTCACTGATCTCCGGCTTCGCGGAGCAGGTAACCCCGGAGCAGTACAAGGCCCTGGTGGAGCAGCACCGGATCACCGACGTGCTGGCCAAACATTCCGTCGTCCCGGGCGACGCATTCTTCATCCCCGCGGGACGCATCCACGCCATCGGCGCGGGCATTTCGCTCTACGAGATCCAGCAGACCTCCAACACGACGTACCGGATCTACGACTACGGCCGCCCCGGCCTCGACGGCAAGCCCCGTCAACTCCATACGGAGGAGGCGCTGGACGCCATCGATTACAAGGTGTATGACGATTACAAGGACTCGCTGCCCATCAGCTGCCCCTATTTCACCACCTCCCTTCTGGAGGCCTGCGACAAGACGCAGATCGATCTCCGGGACAAGGACTCCTTCTTCCTCCTGATCGGTCTCAAAGGCAAGGCGCTGCTGGAGACCGCTCCCGACGCCTCCGTCGAGATCAGCGAAGGCGAAACGGTTCTCATCCCCGCCGCTTGCAAGGAGTTATCTGTTACTCCGATGGACGGGGATGTAAAACTGATTACTGTTTTTCAATAGAATCCTATTCCAACCCGCGACCGCGCAGGAGAGCGGACGGATCGGGATCGGCACCCTTGAAGGAGCGGAAGAGGGTCATCGGCTCTTCGCTGCCGCCTTTCTCCAGGAAGGTCTCGCGGAACTTCCGGGCAAGGTCCTGATTCAGTACACCGGCCTTCTCAAATTCCGCAAAGGCATCCCGGTCCAGCACTTCTGACCACAGATAGCCGTAGTAGCCGGCGCTGTAGCCGCTATTGAAGATGTGGTTGAAGTAGGTCGTGCGATAGCGCGGGATAATCTCGTCAATCAGGCCCATCTCCTTGCAAACCTTCTCCTCGAAGGCGCGCACGTCGTCAGCCGTCTTGATCGGAGCGAGATCCTCGGTGTCGAGCTCGTGCCAGGCCATATCGAGGATGGAAGCGGCGCAGAGCTCGCCCGTCGTGAAGCCCTGGTTGAACTTGAGGGCGTTGTTGATCTTGTCCACCAGATCCTGCGGGATAACCTCACCCGTCTGGTAATGATGGGCGTAGAGCTTCAGCACCTCCGGCTCGAAGGCCCAATGCTCGTTGATCTGGGAGAACATTTCGACAAAGTCACGGGTGACGTTAGTGCCGCTTACGTCGCGGTAGTGGCATTTGGTGAGGAAGCCGTGGAGGGCGTGGCCGAATTCGTGGAAGGCGGTCTGCACCTCATCAACCGTCAGCAAGGACGGGGTATCCTCCGTTGCCGGCGGGAAGTTGCAGCTGTTGACAATGATCGGGCGGACATCCTCGCCAGCGGCATTGACATACTGCTCACGGAAGTTGTTCATCCACGCACCGCCGCGCTTGATGTCGCGGGAAAAATAGTCGCAGTAGAAGATACCGATAAGCGAGCCGTCAGCGTCGGTAAGTTTATAAGCCTTGACGACAGGATTGTAAACCTCCACGTCGGTCGCCTCTTCGAAGTTGATGCCATAGAGGAGATGCGCGGCCGTAAAGACACCCTTGCGGACGCTGTCGACTTGGAAATACGGCTTGGTAAGGCTCTCGTCGAGGTCGTACTTGCGGGCACGGACTTTCTCGGCATAATACCACCAGTCCCACGGAGCGATCTTCGTCCCGGCGGGGAGCTTGCCCGCAGCGATATCCTCGTCCATTACCACCTGCATATCAGCGATTTCCTCTTTGGCCTTCTTCATCGAGGCGGCCATGATTTTGGCGAGGAATTCGTCGACCGTGCCGGCATTTCCGGCCATCTTGTTGTCGAGAATGTAGTCGGCGGAGGTGGCGAAGCCCAGCAGGTTGGCCTGCTTGGTACGAAGCTGCATGATCTCCAGGGCAATGGCGTTGTTGTCGTTCTCATCACCGTGGTTACCACGGGAGGAATAGGCCTTGAAGGCTTTCTCGCGGAGGTCGCGGTCTTCGCAGGAGGACATAAAGTCGGGATAGGCGGGTACGGTGATGCCGATCGCCTCCTTGAAGGCTCCGTTCTCGGCGAGCAGATGCTTGCCGAATTCCTGAGAGAGGACGGCAAGGCGGCTGTTGATCTCCTTGAAGCGGCTCCGGCCGGCTTCGTCCAGGGCGATACCATTGCGGACAAAGCGGTCGTAGAGCTTCTTGGTGACCATCTGCTGCTCGCGGTCGAGACTGTCGGAGGCGTCATAGACGGCCTTCACGCGGACAAAGAGGTCGGGATTGAGGAAAATCTCATCCTCGGCCTCGCTCAGCATCGGGGTCACTTCGTCCAGCAGGGCGAGGATTTCCGGCGTGCCGTCGGTCTCGGACAGATTGTAGAAGACGCCAGTTACCTTGGCGAGCAACTCGCCCGAGAGTTCGTATGCAAGGATGGTATTTTCAAAGGTCGGCGCATCGGGATTGGCGATGATGGCGTCGATCTCGGCCCTCTGCTGCCGGATGCCTTCCTTGATGGCGGGAAGGTAATCGGAAGTCTTGATCTTGGAGAACGGGGCGGTCCCGTAAGGGGTATCCCACTGCTGGAGGAAGGGATTGTGATTTGCACAGGAAAGCGCCATAAGTAACGTAGAGGCAAAAACAATGATCTTTTTCATATTCTTTTTTTTATAAAAAGATGGTCGGGACAAGCCCGACCATAACTCTAAAAGACAGGATGGCCTAATTGATCTTCACCGAGACGGCGGGCTCGTCGACCAGGGTGAACTGGGCGGCACCGCTGTAGATGGAGAGAATGCCCGTGACGTCAACGGTCTTGGTACCGGCGTACACGTCCGGATCCAGCTTCTCGTCGGAGAACTTGGCGTAGCCGCTGGTGCGGATCTGGACGTTGGTGCTTCCGATCTTGAAGTAATGAGAGACGTAGTTGGCCGTCGCGTACTTGATGAGCATATCCTTGTAGGTCATATCCTTGTCGGATCCGAAACTCTCGAGCGCTGCGCCGCCGGCAGGCAGGACCTCGGCGGGAGTCTTCAGGATAGAGCCCTCACCATACCGCGTACGGCCGCTTCCGACCTCTGCCGTATCCCAGATACCGCTCTTTGCATATTCCACCGTCTTTGCGGCAGACATTCCCCAGGTATCGATCCCCCACTGTTTCTCGGAGAGGAAGATACGGTTTTCAGGGTTGGCGCTCTTGTGCGGAAGGCTGGGGTTCGGATACAGGAGGGCAAAAATCTGCTTGTCGTAGGTAAGGCCCTTGATGGTTACATACTTGCCCCACAATACACCGGTGAAGCCGGCACTGATGGCGTCTTTGATGTCCTGCTCCGAGATGACGGTCGGAGCGACCGGCGTACCCATCGGACCACGCTTGACGTGCATATCAATCAGCACCTGCGGATCGATATAGGACGTCTCATACTCATTGACATCGGTATTGTCGGGCTCAGCTCCCAACTGCGGCATCCCGTTGTAGGCGCCGAGCTTGAGGTCCTTGCAGTTGACATATACCCACATTCCGAGCGGGAACTCGCTGTAGATGGAGCTCCGGCCGAGCTTGAGGTCGATGCCGCCGGTCTCATCCTGGATATATACCTCTTTGTAAAGGTTGCCGGAACGGTCGGAAGAAACGACCTGTCCCTTGATCCAGATCTCATCAAAAACCAGCACACCGCCGATGTAATGATCCTTTCCGTCGGCATTCTCAATGGTGCGGGTGAGGTTGATCCAGTCCTGGTTGTTGTACATTGTCTTCAGGTCGTGGATCGTCGTAAACGTAATCCCCGAGACATCAAATTCTTCCCACTCCGCGGAGGGCTTGGGACTGCCTCCTACAGGCTGCCATTCTTCCTTCAGACTCTGGCAGGAAACGAGGGCGGCGAGGGCCGCAAAAATTGCAATATACTTTTTCATAGCCTTAGAATCTGAAATAAACGTTCAACATATAATTGATGCCGGCCCCATAGAAATACTTGGGATCGAACCGGTAGTAGCGGGTATTGCCGGCGGTGTTGTCGACGATACGGGTCTGCTCGTAACCGCCTGTGCGGATGTTACGGTTGTTGATAAGGTTCTTCGCGTTGAGCGAGAAGCCGAGCTGATACTTGTACTTGATGTACCAGGACTTGCCGACGCTGGCATTCAGGAGGAAGGCTCCCTTGAACTTCTCCTGGGTCGTCATATACTCGATCTCCAGCGGAGTGACGGTGTTGTCCGGGCCGGCGGTCGCGTAGTCGGTGCGGTAGAGCGGATTCATATCGAGATAGGTGCCGGCGAAATACTGGGCGTCCAGTTCGAAGAACCAGTACTTATAGAAGTAATTGAGTCCGAGGCTCGAAGCAAGCTGCGGGGAGGAAGGAACGTAATGACGCTGCCATTTTTCGACCTCCCAGGTGTAGTTGCCGTTCTCGTCCATCGGATAATTGCCGTCCGCATCCTTCTTGAAGACGGGGCTCATCGCCCAGTACGGCACGTCCACGAGCGTCTTGCCATTGTAGGAAATGAGTTCCGCGCTGTTGTCGATTGTCTGCATCATCCTCGGAATAGAGGTGTATTCGGCCCGGCCGAGGGCGAGGGCGCCGCGAAGGGCGAGACCATCCACCACCAACGGAATCCTGAAGCCGAGTTCGAGGCCATAGTGGCGCTCGTCGATACCCGTAAGGACGAAGTTGGAGAAGGCGTTCTGGATGTCGTCATACGCGCTCATCACCTTGCTCTGGTCCTTGATCTTGGCGTAATAGGCCGTGAGGCGGACGTTGTAGCCGCCAGAGGAGAACTGCCAGTTAACGTCGGCCGCGAACGTCTTGATGCTTCGGAGGTTCGGGGTGACGGTATTGCGGGTTCTAGGAGAGACGAAGGCCGTCTGGAAGGACGGGGCATCACGGAAGTAACCGACATTTCCGTATACCCGCATCTTGCTGCCGATCACGTAGTTGACATTGGCCTTGATGGCGCCGGTCGGCTTGATGACCACATCGGACTTACCGTAGGATGTGACCACGTTGCCGAAACTGTCGACAACCGGCTGGATGTTGGTGCCATACTTCGCATTGATGGCCCAGACTTCCTGCGCCGTTCCCGGGAAGAGGCCCTTCCGCATCAGGCCTTCCCGCCAGAAGCGGGTGTAGCCGATCCGGCCGCTGAGGTTGGCGCTCAGATTGCCCCAGTGGAAGTTCATATTGCCCCAGATGCTGAGGCTGCGGACGTGGGCGTAGTAATCGTAGCCGTATTTGTCACCCTTTCCGATAACCTCGGCCTGACCGTTCTTGAGCCAGTAGTCGAGGTCGTTCTGCACCATATAAGGCGTAGAGGCGAAGTCACGCTCGGCAAAGTTGTCGATGTTGAGGAAATACTCTCCGCCGAGCAGGTCAGCGATCTTCTTGTAATACTCGGTCCGGTTCATCTTGACCTGGCCGCCGCCGGTGAGCGTCAGGAAGTCCGTGACCCGCCACTTGCCGCTCATCGCGAAATTGACATCGTGCTGGTCGATGTGACGCTCTTCCTGAACGTACTTGGATCGGCCGTCCGCCTGGCTGTAGTTGGCGTTATAGAGACGATCCCAGTTGATCTGCGTGTACTCCGGATAGGCTCCCGGATAGCTCCAGACCTCATTAGCCCAGGCGTACTTGGTGATATTGTCGCGCTTGAGGTCATCGTTGGGGTCGAAATAGTAGCTCGGGAGATTGCGGTAGTAATCCGGGCGCGGATCCTGCGCGTCGTACCAGTCAAGGGCGGTGTAGCCGTTCTTGCCGAAGCGATACAGGAAGGTCGCGGAGAGATTGAACTTGTCCGACGGGGTAAAGTCGTACTTGAGGAAGGTCACGGGCTCGTGCGTCTTGCGGACACGGGCGTTGCGGACCTTGCCGTTCTGGTAGCCCCAGTTGGAGTTGTACATATTGCTTCCAACCAGGTCGTAGACTTCCTGCGTCGAGGCGTTCTGGGCACCCCGCTGGCCGGGCGTCGCAAAGAAGACGAAACTCAGTTTGTGGGCGTCGTTGAACTTCTTGTCAACACCCAGGTAGTAGGCGAAATTGCGGTAGTAGACACCGTTGACCCAGTCGTTGCCGCCGAGACGGGCGCTCACGTTGAGCGCGACGGCCCAGCCGTTGTCCATCATTCCCGTGGCGTATGATGCCATCAGGCGGAGGCGGTAAAGGGCCGAATTGGTCATCACGCTTCCGCGGAGGCCTTTGCGGACGGAAGAGGCGGTACCGTTGATGTTGGTGGTGCCGTTGAACCCGCCGGCGGCATAATCGGCCGCTTCCAGACCCACGGTACTGTCCTTGGTACGCATCGCCTCGTTGAGGCCGCTCCACAGGGAGAACGGGCCGTATCCAGTGAGGGCGTCATTGAGTTTGACACCCGCCAGATAGACTTCCTGCGTCTCGCTGTTGTAGCCTCTCTGTTTGAAGCGAACACTGGAAAAGCCGTAGCCCGCGATGTTCGTGAAGACGTCGTTGGCGTTGAATAGGACGGTCGGGTTGTCGTTGTAACCGCTGTCGTCCATATCCTGCTCGTCCGTGGCGGCATCCTCCAGTTCAGCCACCTTCTGTACGCCGGTGACGGAAATGTTGAACATATTCTTGACGTAACCGTCATTGACGGTCACTTCCACCCGCGTCTCAAGGTAATCGGGGGCCTGGACGACCAGGGAATACATTCCGTTCTGGAGCTCGGGGATGAGGAAGGTTCCGTCTTCCCCGGACATAACGGTCGCAACCTCGGTCGCCCCCTGGTAGAGGACGAGTTTGGCCTTCTCGATCGGCTGCCGGTCGGTACGGCTTACGATCGTTCCTTTCACACCTCCCGTCGGGGCCTGCGCAAAGAGCAAGGTCCCGGTCAGGAGTGCGAGGAGGAGGAGAGAGATTTTTTTAGACATATTGATAGAGTATTATTTCTTGCTGACAACGATGTAGGTGGGATAGTGGTCGGAATAGCCGCCGATGAATTGGCCGCCCGAGAATGTACGGAATGGCGTACCGGCATACTGGCCGGTCTGGTTGGTCATAAACGGCTTCTGGAAGACACGGCCGTAGTACTGGGCCTTTTTCTTCTTGATGAGCGGCTGGATCCGGAGAGTTCCCTTTTGCGCGTGCGCCAGGTTGTAATTCACGAGGATGCAGTCGTAGATGTTCCATTCTCCCCGGTAAGCGAGGGTGCCGTATCCAGCCTTGAACATCGAGAGGAAAGGCGAGAAGAAATCTTCCTCCCCTACTTCCTTGATGTCCTCCTTGCCACGGAGATAAACGGCCATCGATTCATCGGTCGGGTTGTCGTTCATATCCCCCATCACGACGATCTTGATGCCCGGGAACTCCGCCTCCATCTTGCGGGCGTGCTCATAGGCGATCTCGCCGCCGCGGGCGCGGAGATCCTGTCCCTTGCCGCCGATTCTCGAAGGAAGGTGGCAGACATAGAAGGCGAAATGCTCCCCGCCGATGATGCCATGCACCATCAGGATATCACGGGTGCGGAAGTTGTCCTGCGCCTCCTTGTCCATTTCAAACTTAATCTTTTCACTGTTGAAATCGAAGGGAATGGACTCACTGGAGACCACCTGCATCAGCTCAGGGCGATATAGGAGGGCGCAATCGACGCCACGGCGGTCGGGGCCGTCGTAATGGATGATCTGGAAGTTGGCGTCGGCGATTTCCGGCTCGGCCACCAGATCTTCCAAGGCATGGCGGTTCTCGACCTCACTCACGCCGAGGACGGCGTGATAGCGGCCGTTCTCCCTGGCCATCTCCGCAATGACGTGCGCCATATTCTGAAGTTTTTTGGCGTATTTGACCTCCGTCCAGGCATTGTCACCATCCGGGAGGTACTGGTAGTCGTTCTTCCCCTCATCGTGATAGGTATCGAAGAGGTTCTCGAGGTTGTAGAACCCGATCACGTACGACGATCCCTTCTGGGCCTGGGCCCGTGCCGCAGGAACGACGGCGAGAAGAAGAAGCAGTGTGAAAAAGTATTTTTTCATTTTACCTTGTTTTTATTTCCAGAAAGTTGCAGGAGTTGTCGACTCCACAGAGGCGGCATAGGCAGCCCCGATCTTGTCGGGCAGGTTGACGAAAAGGTCAATCCCGATCAGTTGCTCCAGGTCGTCGATGGAGATGTGATATTTGTGCTTTCCGGTATCGGCATTGTTGTGATCCAGATAAAAAGCGCAACCTGAATAGTATCCATTCGCATCCGACCCGAAGAATCCCACGGTCGCGGGCTTTTGCTTCTTGTACGCGACGACCGCCTTCCAGTAATACCCCGGTACCATAACCCGGAAACCGGTACTCGTATTGGAAGAACTGCCGATCGAAGGCTCAAACTCGCAGCCGGTTACGACATAAAGGGTATCGCACCGGCCGGCGTAGGTCCGGATGTCTCCTTCCAACTCGGCCCAGCGTCCGCTGTTAAAGTTGCCGATCTGTGGCGTCATATTGGTCGGATAGAACGTCGATTTGTTGCAGTTGGTAGAACCGCCGTATCTGAGCCGATCCGCCGAGGGAATCTGATGGCCGCGGTCATAACCGCCATAGGTGTACCAGAGATTGGGCTGATCGCCTTCCGGGAAGCAAGGGTCATAGAGACCCCAGGCTTCCGTGCGGCTGCCGCTGCCCTTGAGACCATTGTTCAAAGGATAGGCTACCCAGCGGGAAATATGCTTGGAGGGACTCCACCAGCACGACCAGTTGCGGACGCCGCTCACGGAATGGGACACATACGGATCGCCATTCATGTCGTGGGCGCCGAAGAGGCAGCCCTGATCGGAGGGCGTCTCCGGCAGTTCCAGCCACTTGCCAGGTTCGCCGGAAAGTGATTCGCTGCCAGCGGGAAGCTGGGTGACCATCACCGAAGTGCTTCCCGCCGAATTGGACACGACGACGCGGGCGGTACGCGGCTCCTCGGCGGTATTCGCCGTCGCCTCGTAAAACACAATTCCCGTCACGGTGCCCGTTTCGGACGATCCGCTTACCAGCGAGATCCAGCCTTCCTCCCCGGACAGATACTCCACCCTGGAAGTCCAGGTACCGGATGCCTTAACGACGCGAATGGTGAACTGGTCCTTCCCGCTGCGGATGGTAATCTGCTCCGGCAACAGTTCCGGCGCCGTTTCGAGGGGCTGGTTCTTTTCGCAGGAAACGAGCGACAGTGACAACGCAGCAAAAGCTGCCACCGCCGCCCATAAACTATGCTTGAAGCCCTTCATTTACCTTACTCGTATACAACGACAATCTTTGTGACGCGTGCCTGGCCATTGGTCGCAGTGCCGGAATTGCCGACGGCGAATTCCGCCGAAGAGCCGCTAAGGGCGACTTCCGTATCGGAAGCGACCGTCGCACCGGAATAGGTAAAGATTCCCGTATTCTGCGAAGTGTACGTAATGGTTGCGGATACGAGCGTATGGCCGCCGGACGCCGAAATGGTCAGTTTGGCCGCGCCGGTCTGATAGAAACGCCACTCGTTGCCGTTGGTATAGAATTTTCCGGTATTGCTGTCCGTACCTGAAGCCGTCGCCGTGATGACATCGTCCATCTTCAGCTGCGTATACTTCGTACTGTTCGTCCAACCCATGTCGGCGATAACCTTCTCCACCGTCACGGTACCCGCCGCACCGGCCTTGGCCTGGGTGATGGTGATGGTCTGGTTGACCGAAGCCGCCTCGCAGGCGAGTACGATTACTAATGACCTGCCAGCCGTCTCATCCGCATTGGCGGAGAAAGTGGCCGTAACCTCGGCATCGCCTGAACCGCTGGAGGGGGACACCCGGATGGCGTCACCGGGCCTCGTGGTCAGCGTCCAGTCGGCATTGGCGGTGATGTTGAACTTGGCGCTCGTCGCGTCGGCCTTCACTTTGATCTCGGTCGCAGAGACGCGGCAATACTTGTAGTTGGGATCTGCCGTGAAGCTCTCGATGGTAGCCTTGAGGACCTCGTGCTTGGATTCGGCAGCGTAGTAGCCATAGACGCCGCGCAGCACAACGTCGCCGCCGTCGGAAATCTTGTCCTTCCACTCGTCGATCTGACCGTCGGCGAAACTGTAGACATAGATGGAAGCGCCGGTCACATCCGAGATGTTGAAGGTCATGTAGGTCTTGCCACTGCTCTCGTGGGTCTCGAAATCAGAAACCTTGCCGGAGAGACGGTAGTAGGTGATGACATCGGCCTTCGAGATGAATTCGGAGATGGAAATCTCCTCGAATTCGGTCTGCTCCTGGCCTTCCGTGAAACTTTCGATGGTGGCGTTCATCACCTCGTGCTTGGCGGAGGCACCGCTTCCGTACAACTTGTACGTACCGGTAAGCACCACGGTACCGCCATCCTTGATCTGGGCGTTCCAGGTATCGTACTGGCCATCCTTGAAACCGTACACAAGGACAGTTCCGGTGTTGTCGGTCAGGTTGAACTGCATGTAATTCTTCCCGGCGGAAGTAGTACCCTTACTGAATGAGGATACAACGCCGGTAAGGCGGTAATACGTAGCCTCATCTGCCTTCTGGATAAACTCGGCCACCGTAGCATCGGTAATCTCCGTCTGGGCCTGGCCTTCCGTGAAGCTCTCGATGGTCGTGTTCATCACCTCGTGCTTGATATTGTTGTTCTTGTCCGTGTACTTCTCATACGTACCGGTGAGCACAACGGTGCCGCCATCCTTGATCACGGTTGACCACTGCGTGTAAGACGCATCCCTGTCCTTGAAGCCGTACACCACAACGGTGCCGGTGTCGTCGGTCAGGTTGAACTGCATATAGTCATAGTTGCCGGTGTTGTTGTGGCCGGTCTGGAACGAGGATACCTTGCCGGTGAGCCGGTAGTAGGTGTTGCCGTCGCTCGCGATGAACTGCGCCACGGTGGCGGCAGTAATCTCGGTCTGCTCCTGGCCTTCCTCCGAAGTTCCGTTCAGGGAGTAGAGGTAGGCTTCGTTGGCGACCGTCTCGGGCGTCACCTTGCCGGCCGAACCGGAATAGTTCGTGACTTTGCCGCAAATAATGACCTGGTCGCCGGCCTTGATATCTTCCTTGCCCGAGGTGAATTTCTTGTTGCCCAGATATTTCAACCTGTAGCAGTAGAAGTCTTCGGTCGCATCCGAAGTATCTTTAATGTAGAAGGTCGCGTTGCCGTTGGTGCCGCTGGCCGCATAGCTCTCAGTGATATTCGAAACAACGCCCTTGATATAGACGACGGGGCTCTGGACATTGTTGCCAAGCGTATTCAGGTACGCCAGGACACCCGCCACGCTATACGGATCCTCCTTGGTACCGCTACCGGGGGTAAGTTCACCCGCTTCGCCCTTCTGCTTGATCTTGAAGGCAGCCCTGGCTAGGCCCGTGGAGAAGACGATATAGCCCTCACGGTCATTGCCGGCGTTGGACTTGACGGAGAAGGTTACGGTCTCGCCGTTTTCAGAGGCCGCACCCGCCTCGGGGTTGACGGCATCCACCCAGTCCGGCTTAGCATAGACCACCCAGCCGCGGCCCGCCTGGATGGACACGGTCTGGACGGAGGCGCCGGCCTCCAGGTTGACAAATGCAGGCTCGACCTTGACGGTCGGGAGCAGCGGCTTCTCCCTGTTTTCGCAGGAGAAAAACAGCGGAAGCGCCGCCGCAAGCGCAAAGAACAGATGTTTGAGTTTCATCTTGAATGGTTTTAATTATAGATAAATTTAATTGTCTGGTATAGTCTTACAAATATAACCATTTTTTTTATCTTTCTATCCATCCGCCTGCAAACTCATCACATTTTTCAACCTGCTGCCCAGTTATATTTGTAAGACTGTGTTTCACACGACTGGTGGAAGGATCCCCCAGACCCCCTCTGTCGGCCTACGGCCTCCGGAAGCAACGTGCAAAGTGGCCCGTCCGGTGAGGGACGGGCCGCTTGGAATAAGATTCCGGAACAAGTCCGGAATGACGATGCAGTGGCCGGGAAGGTCTAGCTTACCTCTTCGATGGAGGTCTGGTCGATGTAGATAAATGCACCGGCGCCGTTGCTGCCAGTAAACCAGCCGGTCACACGGACCTTCTTGCCATTTAGCTCGGGCTTCAGGGCCGAATTGTTCCGGAGACTACCCTTGATGTTGTCTACGCCGTCCAGGACGAGGTTGGTATAGCTACCGTCGACAACGTAAGTTCCGACTGCCGTGATGTAATCCGCCGGATGCGGATCCACGGAGAAGAACGAACCGAACGTTGCGGTGATATCCTTCGGGGTAAGCGCAGGCAATGTCGCACCGCTCTCCACGACGGTCACGGTCGGGGCCGACGCGGACTCGTGCAGGTGGTTGTAGACGCTGATCTTACCGCTCGCCGTCACAATGTCCCCAACCGCAGGCATCGTCCCCGGTTTGTACAGGTAGAAGTAGTTCGTACCGTCGGTCACGATGGCAGCATCATTCTTCGACGTAACGAAGGCGACTATGGCCGTCAGTTCGAAGTCAGCATCCTTCGCCAAAGCGGCGATAGTGCTGAGGTCGGTGTACTGGATGGTCGGTACTTCGGCCTCGCCCTCGATCATCTCGGTGAAGACGATGTTGACGTGCTTGCCACCGGAGACGGACTGCGTGTAACCACGGACAGTCACCTTCTTGTCAAGCATCGCATTGAGGTCGAAGCTGGCAGGAAGCTGGTAGGCGGAGAAGTCGGCATCAGTATAGTCATCCAGGAAGAGATTGACATAGGTACCGCTCTGCTTCGGCGTTGCGGTAAACTGCACATATTCCATCTTGATGGCATCCGCGATATTGGTGCCGGTCTTGCCGCTGATGGAAGCCTTCAGGGCGGCGAGTCCTTCCTGGTCGAGGACCTTCGGGGACGGATACGTAACGGTGCCCGTGCCCTCGGAGATCTTGTTCTCCAGGTCAAAACCGCCTTCCTTGCCGTCGCAGCTCAGCTGCGCGCCGAAGTTGTAAGCGCTGGTCGCATTGATAATCTCGATCTCATCGCCCAGTTTGTAATTCTCGGCCGGGAACGTCTTGCCATAGTAGCAGAGGATAGCACCCGTCGCATCCGCAAGGACATAGCCGCGGGCGCAGATGGCCATCACGGTTCCCTTGACGTGAGCGTAGCTGGTCTGGAGCGCTTCCGCAATCGTCATAAGATCGGGGGCATTCGCACCCTGGGTGACAGTAACGTCAATCTCGGAAGCATCCTTGCCGGAGGCAGACGCAATCGTAATGATACCTTCGCGCGGGGTCACGCCCTCATTGGGAGCGACACGGAAGGTCATTATGGTCGTATCGGCCGGATTCGGCTCCGTCTTGGACGGAACGCCCGCCTTATATTCCGACCCGGAGAGGGAAATCCAGTCGGGGCATTCCTTCACGAAGGTGCCCTTGCCCTTGAAGGCGGCCTTGAGGGTAAACTCCGCACCGTCCTTGGAGAGGTCCTTGAACTCGGCCGGGTCCACCTTCAGCAGGGACTTGACAATCTTGAGGACAGTGACGTCGACGAGCTCGACCGTACCGTTGTAGGTCGTCTTCGGGCCCTGGACGGTGATCACGTCACCCACCTCGATACCGAGGCTGGAGAAGTTCTTGGTGGCGCCGTCCTTGTCGAGGGTACCGTAGATGTAGATCTCGTTGTTGCCGTCGTTTAGATACCAGTTACCATACTGGGTATTGGCGATGGACGTACAGGTACCCGTCACGGTGAAGGTCTTGCCGTCAGGACCGGCAATCACCTCAGCGCAGGATGCCTTCTGGGCCTCCATCGAGCCCTGGCGGACCATAATGTACTGGATTTGGTTGCCGACATTGATCTGGAGCTCCTGCTCGCGGCCGTAATTGACGGGAGTGGCTGTGAGAACAATCTTGCCGCCACCCATTCCGCCCGAGAGGACGGAAGCGGTGAGCCAGGTGGGGAGTTCGGCGTAAACCTTATTCTTACTGTCAATGAGGACACTCGGGGCAAAGGCCCAGGAGTCTTTTGCGACATAGTTCACCTCGACCGATCCGCCTTCCAGCGGGATCGAGACGAAGGTCTTGTCAACCTGGAAAGAATTGAGGGAAGTGGGCTCTTCCTCCTGGCAGGAAACCAGCAGGCAAAGGGAAGAGACGATCGCAGCGAAAATATATCTTAGTTTCATAGTGCCTTCCTCCTATTAGTTAAACATATACTTGAGACCAACGGAAGCATACCAGCACTGCCCGATACTGTAGACGGGCACCCAGGTCTCGACGTTGCCGACCGCCTCCGGGGTGGAGAAGGTGGCATAGCCGTCAGCATCGGCCCCCTCGTATTTGAGGATACGGCCGGAATTGAGCTTGGCATTCATCGTCTTGGAGATACCGGAGCTGGCCTTGAAGATGTTGGTGAGGTTCTTCAGGTCGAAGCTGACCTGGATCTTGTTGACGCTGTTCTTGATGCGGAACTTGAAGTCGTGCTTGTAGGAGAAGTCGAGCCTGTGCACCCACGGGGAATACACGCTGTAGGCCTCTGCATACTGACCTCTGTGCTTGGAGAGATACTTGTCGCTGTGGACATACTTGAGGAAGCGGTCACGGTCGGCATCGCTGACGAAGCGGAATTCGCCGTCGGCGATTTCCTTGTCGGTCGGGATGTAGAGGGCGTCATACTGATAGCCGTCTCCGTTCATGTCATTGGCAAGCATATAGGAGTAGTTGTACCCGCCCCTCCAGGCCTCGTAGATGAGGCTGAAGTGGTTGCCGCAGTGGTCGTGGGCCGTAGCGGAAGCCACGACGCGGTCGGGAGTCACGTACTGGGAATTATGCAGGGGGATGTTGTTCGGGCCCTTGCTCGTGGGGACGTAGGTAAAGGCCGATTCGGCGTCAGAGCCGGGCATACCGGTAATCTCCTTCCTGCTCGTATGCGTGTAGGCGGCGAAGAGGCTGATCTCAGGAATCGGCTGCATCCGCACCTCGGCGGAAACGGTGTAGCCGTAGCCTCGGTTGGTATTGGTCAGGACGAAAGCCTTGGTACCGTTACGGAAGTTGGCCGGATAGATGGGCCGGTTGTCGGCGCCGTTGAAGGTCGCGAAGCCCTCGACGGGACGGATGCTCCAGTCAGAGATCATCACGTCATTGACCATCTTGTTGAAGATACCCTCAACCGTGATGCTGAACGGGAAGGAGGTCGGGAAGCTGTAATCGATGGCGAGAGAAGTCTTCCAGACCTGCGGCATCTTGAACTTCGGATCCACAGCGGCGATGCTCGAAGGGACGGTGCCGTCCTCGGGGCTGACCGTGGAGGGGAAGCCCATTCCGATAAGCTTCTTCTGGAGTTCTTCACGAGTGAGGATACCGCCGGCGAACTGGCTCATATCGATATAACGGTTGCCGCTGGAATCGGTCGTATAGGCTCCCGTATAATTGGCATAGCCACTTGTCGGCGCGTTCTTCGAGCCGTCCCAGATCTTGGTCTTGTTACTGAAGGCGACCTTGGACTGGACCATACCGCTGTTGGTAGGCATATTGGTGAAGAACACGAGCGGAATACGGCCCGAGAACAGACCGGTACCGCCGCGGATCTTGAGGGACTTGTTGCCGAAGACGTCATACACAAAACCGAGGCGGGGCGATACCGTCACGTTGGCCTTGGGCCATTTGCCGGTGTCGATGTGCTGCTCGGTATAGTCGTAGGTCTTGGGATAGTAGACGAGGTCGTAGATGGCCTGGTTGGTCATCAGGTCTTTGTTGTCAAAGAAGAGGCCGTCGAGACGCAGGCCGCCGGTGAGTTTAAACCGGTCGGTCACCGCCCATTCATCCTGGACGTAGATACCGAGCTTGTGGAACTGGACGCGGGCGGCGGGATTGGTCTCGCCGTCATAGCCATAGGTAAGGGCGACAACCTCAGGATTGGCACCGTTGATGAAGTCATCCACGCTGCCATAGCGGTAGTAACCGGTACCATTACGCATATAAGCGTTGTCGGCCATCTGATACTCGTAGTTGATGCCGCCCATCAGTTTATGCTTGCCGGAATACCATGTGAGGTCATCCTTGACGGTAGCGATGGTGTTGTGCACAGCATTGTTCCAGGTGAAGAGCTCGTAGCCGAGGGACATATACTGGGTGTTGGTGCCCGTGCCGTCCTGGATGTCGATGAACGGGAAGTCGGTGGAAGTGGATCCGCGGATATCATCCAGCTTGGAGAAGGTCACCAGGAGCTGGTTGGACAGGTTGTCGGAGAGACGGCTGTTCAAATCGAGGGAGGCGGAATTCACCAGATTTTTCATCGAATACATCGAATTTGCGAACGACATCGAATACAGCGACACGCGGGCGTAAGGAGAACGGGTGCCGCCGTCCATCGAGGATGCATTCGGCATATTCCAGTAATTGTTGGCCGTGTAGTTGTACCGGAGGGCAAGATGATGCTTGTCGGTGATGTTCCAGTCGAGGCGGGCAAGGGCCTTGATGTTGTTCTCGTTGGCCGGGAAGTCCTTGTAGGAACCCGTGTCATAACCGTAGGTATTCTTCACGTGGTCCTGGACACGCAGCATATCGTCAACCGTACAGTAGGAGAGACTCTTTTCCTCATTGCCGATGCCGTTTTCGCTGGCGCGCCAGGAGGTGGCGACGGTCGGAATCTTCGCATATTCGAAGTTAACGAAGAAGAAGAGTTTGTTCTTGACGATCGGGCCGCCGAAGGTGATACCGCAAGTGGTGTTGCGGTCGCGATCGCGGGCGCCGGGAATTTCAGTATCATAGACGCGGTTACCGCGCATATTCTCGTTGCGGTGGTATGCGTATACCGAGCCGCGGAAAGTATTGGTACCCGACTTGGTGATGGCGTTGACACCACCGCCGATGAAGTTGGTCTGGCGCACGTCGTAGGGCGAGATCACCACCTGTAACTCCTCGATGGCGTCGAGGGAGATCGGGTTACCGCCACCGGGGAGGTTGCTCGACAGACCGAAGTTATTGTTGAAGTTGGCACCGTCAACGGTGAAATTGGCGGTACGGCCGTCCGAACCGGCGAAGCTCATTCCGTTGCCACCGTAGGGCGAGAGGCGGGTCACGTCGGTGATGCTGCGGCTGACCGTCGGCAGCGCGACGATCTGATCGTTGCTGATGTTGGTGGCCGCGCCGGTCTTCTCCCCGACAAACTTGGAGGAAGGAGCCGCTGTGACGACGACCTCATTGAGGAATTCGGTCGCCTCTTCCATCGTTACGCCAAGGTTGTACGTCTCACCGAGGGAGAGCTGAACATCCGTATACTGGGCGTCGCGGTAACCGAGCATCGAGAAGGTCACCTTGTAGGGTCCGCCCGAGCGCATACCTTGGAGATTGTAGAGACCGTCCCCGTTGGCGACGGCTCCGTAAGTGGTACCGGAAGGTTCGTGGAGGGCGATAACGGCGGCGCCGGGAATGGGCACACCGCTGGCGTCAACCACCTTTCCGGAGAGAGACGCTGTCGTCACCTGAGCATAGGCGACGACTCCCGCAAACAAGATAATGAATGCGAGAGAGAGAGATTTTAGAGCTTGTCTCATAAATATTGATTTGGGTTTAAGAAAATCCAGATTTCTCGGTACGAAGTTACTCAATAATTCAGACTTCTGAAAATATTTTATAAACAAGTTATCAACAATCCTGTCCGAAGCCCATCAAAAAGGCCGGATGCACTGCACCCGGCCCTGTAACTATTGGATGTCAAATGCCTTTTTAATAGCATCCACGGCATCCAGTTTCTCCCATCCAAAGAACTGGACTTCCTTCTCGTGCGGAACGTCCCCGTCATAAACGGTAACCTTTTTGCGATAAGGCGTCCGGCCCAGATGACCGTATGACGCCGTCGGCAGATAGATGGGATTCTTCAGACCGAAACGGTCGATGATAGCCGCGGGACGCAGGTCGAAGATCTGCTGGATCTTGTCGGCGATGTCCGCGTCCGTGATGCCGTGATGGGCCGTGCCGTACGTATTGACAAATACGCTCAGCGGCTTCGCGACACCGATCGCGTAGGCCAACTGGACCAGCACCTCATCGGCCACGCCGGCCGCCACAAGATTCTTGGCAAGGTGACGCGCCTCGTAGGCGGCGCTACGGTCCACCTTGGACGGATCCTTTCCGGAGAAGGCACCGCCGCCGTGGGCACCCTTGCCGCCGTAAGTATCGACAATGATCTTGCGGCCGGTCAAACCAGTATCTCCGTGCGGGCCGCCGATGACAAACTTGCCGGTGGGATTGACGTGCAGGATAAAATCCTTCTCAAAGAGGGCTGCCGTCTCAGCCGGGAGAGCCGCCTTAATACGCGGAATGAGGATGGTCTCGACATCCTCGCGAATCCTGCGCTGCATCACCTCGTCGGTATCAAATTCATCGTGCTGGGTAGAGATTACAACAGTGTGTACCCGGATCGGACGATTGGTTTCGGCATCGTACTCAATGGTAAACTGGCTCTTGGCATCCGGCCGGAGATACGGCATCAGATGCAGTTCCTCGCGGCGAATTTTCGCCAGGATCACCAGGGCGAGATGGCTCAGATAAAGCGGCAGCGGCATATAGTCCTCCGTGTCGCGGCAGGCATAGCCGAACATCATTCCCTGATCGCCGGCGCCCTGCTCGAGCGGATCCTCCCGGACGACGCCCCGGCCGATATCCTCACTCTGGGAGTGAAGGGCGGAAAGGATGCCGCAGGAATTGCCGTCAAACATATACTCGGCCTTGTTGTAGCCGATTCTGTTGATCACGTCCCGCGTCACTTTCTGCACATCGACGTGCGCTTTGGAGGTAATCTCCCCCATCAGCACCACCATACCGGTGGAACAGAAAGTCTCGCACGCAACGTGGGATTCGGGATCCCTGCGCAGGTATTCATCGAGAATGGCGTCGCTGATCTGGTCGGACACTTTGTCCGGATGGCCTTCGGATACGGATTCCGAAGTAAAGAGATAAGTCTTCTTCATAACGTTTTAGCATTTTTTTGAAGGTGGTTGCAAGCAGGCAAATCTGTCCACCATCTTGTAATTGACCGCAAAGATAACCAAAAAAGTATTATCCTCCAACTCAACGACACATAACGCATCACTTTTTTTTCTTGCCGTCCCCACGTCATTCCGGATACCGTCCCCACGTCATTCCGGACTTGATCCGGAATCTCAGTACCCCTCTCTGTCCATCTCGCGGCGGACGTCGCGCTCCTTGATGGACTGGCGCTTGTCGTATTCCTTTTTACCGCGCGCGAGGGCGATGACGAGTTTGGCATAGCCGTTTTCGGCAATGAAGAGTTTGACCGTGACGATGGTGACGCCGGTCTTCTTGACCTCGGCCTGGAGATGCCGGAGCTCCTTGCGGTTAAGGAGCAGGCGGCGGTCCCGCTTGGGCTCGTGCTGGCCCCAGGAGCCCCAGCTGTAGAGCGCCACATTCATACCCCGCACGAAAAGCTGATTGCCCTCGAAATAGCAATACGAATCCTGCAGGGAGACCTTCCCCGCCCGGATCGACTTGATTTCGGTCCCGACCAGCTGGATCCCGGCGGTGTACGTCTCCAGAAACAGGTAATCGTACGTTGCCCGCTTATTGCTGATCACGATATTGCTTTTCTTCTTCGGCATAGGACCGCAAAGATACGGAATTTATTCGTACCTTTGGGGATATGAAAGGAAAAAATCAGACGGAGCGGCCTGGCGTGCCGCCGCCGGCAGAGCTCCCGACGCCGGAAACAATTGACATAGAAACCATTCGTACCGCCTGGAAAGCCGGCGAGATCGACCTTGTATGCGTCCTGGGGCCCACCGCCTCCGGCAAGACGCGCTACGCCGTGCAGCTCGCCCGGGCGCTCGGCGGCGAAATTATTTCCGCCGACAGCCGGCAGGTCTATCGCGGGATGGACATCGGCACGGGCAAGGACCTCGCCGAATACGGTGATATTCCCTACCACCTCATCGACATCTTGGACGCCGGGGAACCCTACGACCTCTATACCTATCAGCAGGACTTCGAGCAGGTCTATGCCGACATCAAGTCCCGGGGCGTCCTGCCCATTCTCTGCGGCGGGACGGGACTCTACATCCAGGCCGTCACCAGCGGCTACAACCTCCCCCAGGTCCCGCCCAACCCCGAACTCCGGGCCGAACTCGAGGAAGCCGACATCGAGGAACTCCGCGAAGCCTACTGCGAACGCTGCGAGCCCGATCCGGCCGTAATGGAATCCAAGCGCCGGCTCATCCGAGCCCTCGAGATTGAATTCTACAAAGAGGAGCACCCGCTCGAAAAGACGGAGTACGCCCCTAAGAAGACCTACTTCATCGGCACCGTCGTCTCGCGCGAAGAGCGCAATGCCCGCATCGACCGCCGCCTCGACGAGCGCCTCACCGAAGGGATGGTCGAGGAAGTCAAGGGACTCCTGGATAAAGGAATTCCGGCCGAGACGCTGCTGCGTTACGGCCTGGAATACAAATTCGTCACAGAATATCTGCTCGGACTCGTCGACTACGAAGGGATGCGGACGCTGCTCGCAACCGCCATCCACCAATTCGCCAAACGCCAGATGACCTTCTTCCGGGGAATGGAGTCAAAGGGCACCATCATCCACTGGACAGAGCCGGCTATTTGATCAGCCCCCTTCCCGTCCACAAAAATAGCCTCAAAACGTGGACGGCACGGCAAAATCACACGACCCGTCCACAAAAACACCCTCCAAATGTGGACAGCACAGCTCAAATGACCTCTCCGTCCACAAAAACACCCCTAAAATGTGGACGGCACCGTCATGCCGCCTCCACACCGTCATTCCCGGGCTAGTCCCGGGAATCTTTCGGCGGCGGCTGATGGGAGAAAGTGCGTCGGGGACCTTCGGCGCGACGCCAGAAGTCGGCGTCGAAGTCCGCCGGGTAGACAAAGGGTCCGTCATGATCTAGGAGAAACGACAGATAAGTGATGGGAAGGCCCATCTCCAGGAACATCCGCTCGTAAAAGGTCTGGATGGTGAGGAGGTCCGGAGGGAAGGATTCCGGATCAAGTCCGGAATGACGTAGAGGGTGCTCGGAATGACGTAGAGGGTGTTCGGAAGGACTGAGGGATGGGGCGGAATGACTATAAATATCCGTATCGGCGCAAAGGACGGTCAGCCCGTTGGCGCGGGCGGTGGCAAGGGAATATTCGTAGAGGAAGCGGCTGTCGGTCTTGAGGTGAACCCGGCCGCCGGGGGCGAGGAAGCCGCGGTAGCGCTCCAGAAAGAGCGGCGAGGTGAGGCGGCTGTTTTCGCTCTTGAGCTGGGGGTCGGAGAAGGTCAGCCAGATCTCCGCCACTTCGCCCGGGGCGAAGAAGGCTCCGATGAATTCGATCCGAGTCCGAAGGAAGGCGACGTTGCCGAGGGATTGCTGCGTGGCGTATTTCGCCCCCTTCCAGAGGCGGGCGCCCTTAATGTCGACGCCGATGTAATTGCACTCCGGATGCCGTTCTGCCAGGGCGATCGTATAGTCACCCTTGCCGCAGCCAAGCTCCAGGACGATCGGGCGGGGCGCATCGAACATTTTCTCGTTCCAGTGTCCCCGGATGGGATGCTCTTTCAGATGCAGGCCGGCATCCGCAGACGACCGGTCCAGCACATCCGCTGCATCAGGCTGGAGGAGACAGGAGAACGTCCTGTTCTCCGCGAATTTCCGGAGTTTTTCGTGTCCCATTATCTCTTCTTGTGATGCTGTACCAGTCCCAGGCCGCGGAGACCGGGGATATCCACCGAATCCGGCACGGAAACCGAAAGGCCCCAGACACCGCTTTCCACGGGTACTACGTCCGTCCGGTACGGCCGCCGGATCTGGCGCGAGTAGAAGGTCGCCGACGAATCCGTAAGCGGCAGCCAGACCGTTTCCTCATAAATATTCCCGGAAGGGGAAACCCACTGGATGTCAAGCGGCATATCCACGATCCCGGCCAGGACGTGCGGCCGCCCGTCCAGCCGTGTATAGAAGGAGAAGTCATACAGCCGAGTCGTATCGGTCATATCCAGGCTGAAGATGAAAGGTCCCTTCCCCGCGATGAAATCCTCCCGCCCGGAAGGCTCCCGGCAGGAAAGCAGGACCGCCGCAGCGGCAGCGAGGATGAGAAGGTTCCGTCTCATTTTCCGGATTTCTGGCGATTCCTCCCGCCCTTGCGGCGCTTTTTCCGCTTCTCGTCGAAACGGGTGATGCTGTCGTCACCGACGGCGGAGACAAATTCCGGTGCCGAAATCTCCGGTTCCTTCCGGAGAGATTCCGGCTTCTGGCCGTTGCGGTTCATCATAATGATCTCGCGCACCTCGTAAGCCGGCAGCGGATAGACATTGGCCAGATTGCCCTTCTCGTAGGAGAAATACATCACTTCGCGGAGAATGTCCGTCTTGACGAGCCAGGCCTGGCCATCCTCGAATTCGAGCGGCTCCACCACCCGCGGAATGCGCGACTGGGCATCCTGATAGGCCGCCACCTCATAATTCAGGCAGCATTTGAGCTTGCCGCACTGACCGGCCAGTTTCTGCGGATTGAGCGAGAGATCCTGGCAGCGGGCCGCGGCGGTGGTGATGGACTTGAATTCGGTGATGTAATTGGCGCAGCAAAGTTCCCGGCCACAGACGCCGAGTCCGCCGATCAGGCCGGCCTCCTGGCGCGCGCCAATCTGCTTCATCTCGATGCGGATGTGGAACTCCTCGGCGAAATCCTTGATGAGCTGGCGGAAATCCACCCGGCCGTCCGCGATATAGTAGAAGATGGCCTTGGTGCCGTCCCCCTGGAATTCCACGTCGCCAATTTTCATCTCGAGCCCCAGGCCGGCGGCAATCTCGCGGGCGCGGATCATCGTCTCTTCCTCCCGGGCAATGGCCTCCTGCCATTTTTCGATATCGAACTGCTTGGCTTTGCGGTAAATGCGGCGGATCTGGGTCGTCTCGGGATCGATGCGCTTGCATTTCATCTGCCGCACCACGGCAGGCCCTTCCAGCGTGACAATGCCGAGGTCGTGGCCGCTGGCCGCCTCGACGATCACGAGGTCGCCCGTCTTGACGCTCTGCCCCGATCCGTTGGTGTAGATACCTTTGCGGGTATTCTTGAAGCGGACTTCGTAGTACTCGGAATACTGCTCCTGCGAGATGCCCTTGTAGGTATTGTATACCTCCAGCTTGCAGCAACCCTGGCGATAGGAAGGACGGGTCTCCCCGTTCTCCTCGTGGGTCACGGAGCAGCCCCGGAAGCAGTCGTATTGTATATTCTCTAAATCGCTATTCATTGTTATTGTTTATATAGATTCCCGATCAGGTCGGGAATGACGGTGGGATTATCGGGAATGACGGTGCTATACGATTTTTAACAGTTTGCAGGCCAGGTCGGTGAAGAGGATTTTCTGGCTGACGTTGCGTTCAAGGAGGAGAAGGCTGCGATCCAGCACCGGCAGGGCATTGCGGGCGAAGGAACGTTTGCAGCGGGAGGCCATTTCCTGATAGAAGGCCTGGTCCTCCCCGGAGAAAGCCACCAGATCCCGGAGGCCCTGCTGGAGGAGGAAGATATTCCGGCATCCTTCCGCCATACAGGCGAGGAAGGATTTCTGTTTTTCACGGGACGGGAGGGCAACGATGGCATCCACTGCCTCCAGCGCGGCACCGAGGTCGTGGGCGGAAAGGGCTGTCATCAGGTCGAAGAAGATTTCCCGCAGGGCAGGATCGGCATCATACCGCTTCCCGGAAGGCATCACCCGCAGGAACAGACAGCGGGAAAAGATGGTCACGAGGACCTTCTCGGGATTGTGCGTCACCAGCAGGAACAGAGTCTTCTCCGGCGGTTCCTCGATCATCTTGAGCAGTTTGTTGGCCGTCGCGACATTCATCTTTTCGGGAAGATACATCACCACCGTCCGGTAGCCGCCTTCCACGGCCGAGAGCGACAGCCGGCTCAGCACCGAAGCCGCTTCCGCCACCGTGATGACCGTCGATTTCTGCTCGATGCCCAGGGCTTCGTTGTAGGCCGCCTCGGTAAAGGTTGGATTGGTCAGCAGCAATTCCCGCCATTGGGGAAGGTAAGGAAGGGAGGGCGATACGGTCGAATCCGATGAGGTCTTGGCGGACGCGACGGGATAGACGAAGTGAATGTCGGGATGGATGAGTTTCGCGACCTTGTTACAGGAAGGACAGGTGCCGCAGGAATCCTGAGTCCGGCCAGTGCAGTAGAGGTACTGCAGGAAGGCCAGGATGATGGGGAATGCGCCACAGCCGTCATCTTCGTGGAAGAGAATGGCGTGGGGAATCCGGCCCCGGTCCACCATCGACCGAAGCGCATCCACGAGCGGAGCGTTACCCTGTATGTCGGCGAATTTCATTGCGTTCGGATGGATGAATAGCGGGCCAGGGAAACCAGGACACTTTTCGGCTCGCTCTCCGGAAGGGGGGCGAGGCTCCCGATGGCCTTTTCGATATAGGATTCCAGCACTTCCTGTGCCTTGGAGATGCCGCCTTTATCCAGAACAAAGGCGAGGATTTCCTCCTCGTGCCCGCCGGCGGCAAGCAATTCGCGAATTTCCCGCTGACGCTCCTCCCCCACCATCTCCAACGCAGCGAGAAGGGGCATCGTCACTTTCCGTTCGTTCAGATCCTGACCGACCGGCTTACCGATGTCGCCGCCTTTGTAGTCCAGAATGTCATCTTTAATCTGGAAAGCGAGACCGAGATGGTGGGCGTAGGCTCCGAGAGCGTCCGTCATCTCCGGGGAAGCGTCGGCCGACAGGGCACCGGTCCGGGCGCTGACCTCGAAGAGCGAAGCCGTCTTGCAGTGGATGATGCGGAGATAATCCGCAAAGGTCGTGTCGCAACGTTCGGACTTCTGGAGCTGAAGAATTTCCCCTTGGGCGAGGTCATCCAGCGTCTGGGAAAACAGCCGCGTATATTCCAGGGTGTGCGAGGCCGTAGAGAGAATCAGGCGCATTGCCCGGGCCAGCCAGTGGTCCCCGATTAGGACCGAGGCGGGAGCGTTCAACAGCGCCATCACCGTCGGTTTGCCCCGACGGATGGCGGCTCCGTCCACGACGTCGTCGTGCAGAAGCGTGGCATTGTGCAGGAGTTCAGCCGCAGCCGCGACCTTGTCGGTATCGGGCGTCCGCTTTCCGCAGGCACCCGCCGAAAGCAGGGTAAGCAGCGGACGGATCCGTTTGCCCCCCCCCCGGAGAACCGACTGATTGGTCGCATTCAGCAGCGCCACATCGGAGGAAAGGGTCTCCTCCATCAGGCGGCAGACCCCTTCCAAATGCTGACTGGCATACGCCTTGAGCGCGGCTGCATCCATCCCTGTTCCCGAATTAGAAGAGGACGGCCAGAGACACTTTGAATCCCCGGAAATTCTTGGACTTGAGCGTATTGACCACATTCTCCCCTATCACGCTCGCTTCCTGGATATTTCCCTCCTCATCGGCCAGACCGCCAAAATTCATAAACCATTCGGCGCTGACCTGGAAACGCCAGATCTCGAGGCCGCCGCCGAAGCCCATTCCATACTCAAAGCGTTTCAGGGCCGCCTTTTTGAAATCGTTAACGAGGGTTTGCGTCTCGATCTCCGTTACATTGCCGATGTCGTAACTGGAGATGGCATTGAAGTTGACGCCGCAGCCGATGAACGGCTCGACGAAAGCGTACGGGCGGATCATCATCAGGTCCGGCCCCCACTGAATCTGGACAGGGAGCTCCAGATAGCCCACCTTGGCGTCCAGCGCCGTTACAGCCGCCCGGGCCTCCTCCGTAGAGGATACGACCTGCTGGAGATTGGTCCCCTTCACCTGATAGGTCAGCGACGGCTGGATGGCGAATCCAAGACCGAGATTGAACTTAACGGTCGCACCGACGTGATACAGGTTGACGTTTTTGGCGTCAAATTCCTTGAGTTTGGTATTAGTGGAGGTAAAACCGCCGACGACACCGTAATGGATGCCGCTCGCAAGCTGTGCAGACGCATTGGCGGCAAACAGCAACGCTGCCGCCGCGAGAAGCAGAATCTTTTTCATAAGGCTAGTCCTCCAGAGCGGCGATCTTCTCAAGGATCAGCTCCTTGGGAACGACGCCGACGAGACGGTCCGCCAGCTCTCCGTTCTTGAAGAACAGGAGCGTCGGAATGCTGCGGATGCCGTACTGGGCGGCAATATCCTCGCAATCGTCCACGTTGCATTTGGCCACGGTAACCTTGCCCTCGAGTTCAACGGCCAGTTCATCCACGGTCGGAGAGAGGATGCGGCAGGGACCGCACCAGGTAGCCCAGAAATCCACGACGGCGACGGGGGTCGCCCCCAGGATCTCGCCGATATTCAGTTCAGTAATAACTTTTGCCATAGTAATCAATTTTTACAAATATAGAGAAAATTTGTAAAGAGTACTAAAAAAAATTACAGAGCCTCTTCGACCGGGAGGACGTAGGCACGGAGGCCGAGATCAGGGTAGGCGGCGTCCTTGGCACGGAGGGCATCCATCACCTGAGGGGCGAGGCCGTCTTCCAGCACCGTCAGGACGGCATGGTTCTGGGTGGGCCAGGCGTGACTGCCGAGATGCGGCTCGCCGTCCACGCTCCCCCGCCCGCCGACATCCTGCCAGACCGTGTAGCCCCGCTGTCCGAGTTGTCCGAGCAGATCGACGATCTCCTCGTTATAGGCCTGGTTGTATGCTATAAATATCGCTTTCATAATGATTGGGCTTTAGCTGCTTTGGCGGCCTTGCGGGCCTTGCGGCGCTCCATCCTTTCGGTAAAGGCGCAGTAGAGGGTCGGAATAATGACC
>JAEEGL012941211.1_pt1 | contig 37049 bp, 52 predicted proteins | sample 9134231 | NCBI WGS metagenome assembly JAEEGL01 (sample SAMN16246548, study PRJNA631951) | gut metagenome | biome: gut microbiome; feature: rumen; material: fiber-attached | host: Bos | place: Iran: Karaj | collected 2018-10 | reverse complement strand
TGAATGTGACACATCTTGCAGATCTGGCCGGTTAAAGGCTGTGAATGTGCCTCCGTCTTCAAGAAAAAGAACATTCATGGCGTAAGCCGTGAATGGGAGAAATCTTGAAGATGTGGCACGGTTAAGGACAATCCGTGAATGTGCCTGCGTCTGCAAGAAAAGTAACATTCACGGACATGCTGTGAATGAGCTGTTTCTGCAAGAAATCAGGATGTTCATGGACAACGCCGTGAATGTCCATTTTCTGCAAGATATAGCTCATTCATGGCCAAGCCGTGAATGGCAGTGATTCTTCAAGAAAAGTAACATTCACGGACACGCCGTGAATGGCAGTTACTCTTCAAGAAAATAGGATGTTCACGGACACGCTGTGAATGGACAGCGTCTGCAAGAAAAAGCACATTAAAGGAGGGAAACATGGAGACCAAGAAATACTGGGCCGTTTGGGACAGATACGAGCACCATGACAGTATAGTGGACGTATTTGAAAGCAAAACAGGGGCACGAGAATGCAGGAAGCATTTGGAAGCGATTGAAAGAATCGGAAACGATGAAAGAAGGTTGTATGTAGCACCAATGACAGTTTTCCCATATTTTGATGCTGCAAGATATGAGCCTGTTCCGAAAAAAGTGCTTTTTGAATGGGGAGAATTTGGCAGCATAACGATAGAACCTATGGAGCTTAATAGCACGGAAAAAATTACTGTTCGTACGGTATTTTTTACAGATCATGGTTTTGTAAACGAATATGGTTTTATCTTAATTTTGAAATACGTTCCAGGGTTTTATTATCTGGATTACTACAACAAAGGGATGAAAAAGGTCCGCCGGTATGCGAACAAACTATTGGACATGAAAATGCTGGATCCGTTACAGAACGCAGACCCGATAAGCTTGCTGAACGCCGGCTTCAAGCCGACCAGGGATTGTGAGCAATGGGAGGTTGCAAGAAAAGAGCTGACAGGGAAACGCTTTGAGGACGCTTATGGAGCAGTAAAAGAGATGGAACGGATAATGGGGAAAGAAATCATAAACTACACCTTTTGCAAGGAAATCTGAAGGAGGGAAAGCAAATGCCTCAAAATCTGAAAGATATGATAAAAAAACTGATTGACCGATGGGGATGGGATTTGCAACTGCTTATCACAATGGAACAGTGCAGCCAGCTGTCTACAGAATGCAGTCACTGGATGCGCTGGGGAAACAATTCCGAGGAGCTTGAAGAACGTTTGGCAGATGTGCTGATTATGTGTGAAACGCTAAAAATGATGTTCCGGTTTGATGAAGATGAACTCCGGCACATCATGGAGAGGAAGCTGACGCAGGGGCTGAAAAAGGAGTAAGCGTTATGCATAATGATCCTCATATACTGACACTGGACCAGGCAATAGAACACTGTGAAAAGATGGCCAAGACCTTAGACTGTAAGGACTGTGCAGAAGACCACCGCCAGCTTGCGGAGTGGCTGAAAGAATTAAGAGTTTATAAAAAATTTGAGGAGTGTGGATATGAAATGCCAAAACCAAAACGCCTTTTAAGACTGGAAACAAGATACAAAGGATTCGGGTACGCCTGCCCCTATTGCGGCCGGGGCGTTATCCGGGTAAAGGGCCTGCAGCAGTGTAAGGTATGCGGAGGTATGGTTGACAATGACAACATTGAGCTGGCTTCGGGAAAGATGAAACTGAAAGCGGATGCAAAGGGCTCATGGAGATGACTTCTTTATTTCCGGAAGATGAAAAATTGGAGGTATAAGAGATGAATGACGAATTAAAAGAATTGCTGATGTTACCTGGCCTGATTCAAGGAATTGCCGGGAATTCCTATACCGACGACTTGCCTACTACGCCGATGAAAAAACCGGGACTGACGCCAAAACAATACGGCATGATGCTTTCCATGCGTAAAAAATTAAAATGCGCCCGGGGAAAAAGGCGGCGCAAAAGATGAAGTACTCAATTTTAACCGACGACTGGGAGCATTGCTATAGCTGCGGCGCCTTTGTACAGCATCCGCACGAGCATCACATCTTTTTTGGACCGCTCCGGGCCGTCAGTGAAGCCCATGGTTTAAAAATCCCGCTCTGCTATCGTTGCCATAACGGAAGCAAAGATGCAGTGCATTTCAACCGGGAAAAAGACCTGCAGTATAAGCGAGAGGCCCAAGAAGCTTTTGAAAAGATGTATGGCCACGAGAACTGGATGCTGACAATCGGACGGAACTATCTGTAAAAGGTGACAGGAATGGATCTGGCAGAACTGAACAATCATAGAGAACTGATAGAAGATTTAGAAGAGGCCAAGGCGTTATATGCAACGACCAGCGCCAAGGCCTTAGGAGCACAGACTTTAACAGGCATGCCTCATGGAACGGGCGTCAGCGATAAAGCCGGTTCCCTGGGAGCGGCACTGGCTGACATTTCCGGCCAGATTGCTTACCTGCAGAAGCAGATTGATGATGGCGCTGGGCCAATTGAAGAGTTTATCGCCGGTATAGACAGTTTGCGGCTCCGGCTGATTTTCCGGTACCGCTTCCTGCACAATTATTCATGGATGGAAGTCGCAGGGATGTTAGAAAGAGGAACTACGGAGGCTGCTGTCAAGTCGGCCTGCTACGACTATTTATTAAAAATAAATGAGACGTGAGGCCTCCGTTCTCCTTCAATATCATTAAGTTAAGACTCATGGCTGTCGAATTTGGGTTGAAAGAAATGATGGAGTGGCATGCGTAGATTAAACGTGAGGCAGGAAGCACACTACGCACCCGTACTTCAAGGAACCAATCGGAACGATGAGAATTTGGAGTAAACGCCTTGACTAAAAACATACGGCTCATTGTGATGTCACAGAAATAAAACAGGGAATACTGTGATAAATCTTAACTTAATGGCATTGCGTTCTCCTTTCCGGATATTCGTGGCCCCTCATTTTCCTGCTTCTCCATTCGTGCTCCTGCTTGCAAATGCTAAAAAAGGTGTGTTACCCTTAAACTGCAAAATTTTAATCAAGCCAGACGGACTTTCCGGATTTCCCGGGGAGTCCGTTACTTTTTTACGGAAGGAGGTATTTTGCGCTGTGTCCACTCCTTGCACAGCGACGGGGCAAGCATGTACCGCTACACCAGGCGGCATCATGTGTGTGTTCCAGTCAAAAAAAGGAGGAATACTGCAATGTCAGTAAAAGAAAATTTCAAAAGCAATCCACTGCTGTACTACGCATTTAGTATCTGTGCGACGTGGGCAGGAATCGGTTCACTCATGAACGGTGTCGCAATGACACAGAAGCTGGGCGTCATTCCTTCCCTGATCTGGGTGCTGGGCAATACCGTAGCCTGCATCCTGTTCGGCTATTTGGCCCTGAGGCTGCCGAAAGTCCGGGAGGTTTTCTGTTCCAGAATCATGCTCTGGGTATGCGGAATCATGTGTGTGTTCCAGTCATGGTTAGGCATGAACGGTATGCAGGCTGTATTTTCCGATACAATTCTCGGGCCGGACACCGGGATGTATATCGCATATGCCGAGGCGGTAATCTTTTTGGCCATTCTCTACCGCTTCGGCATGATACGAAACGTCCTGACAGACGGCTTCGGCTGGCTGATCGTTTATCTTCTGGCTGTGGGTGTGACCGTCGCTGCCATGTATCAGAGCGCAGGGCATTTCAACACCATCTCCATGGGGCTGGAAGCGGCTCCCATGAAAGAAGGCATATGGAAAGCAATCCTGCTGCTGCCGGGCCCCTTTACATACCCGTATTTCTTCCGGATTCTTGATTACAATGACCGGAACGAGGACGGAACGGTGAAGGTGGACGTTCAAAAAGCATTCACGCTGGGCGGCATCTTTTTCGGCATCTACATGGCCGTCATCTTCGGGCTGGCCTGGGCGCAGTTTTCGCCGATGCTGAACCTGCTGAAAGCTATCCTGATTACGATAATCGGCACGTCCACGTTATCCAGTGCCATGTACAGCATTTATATTTCGTTCGGTAAAAAACTGGGCTTGATAATCAATGCCGGCCTGATAATCGGCTGGCATATCCTCATACCGCTGGGCGTTATGGGAATGTGGACGCTCATGGCCAGCGTCCGGATTTACTTTGTCGTAGGCGCCATCCTGTTCGGTCTCTTCTGGGATTTCTGGGAGACGCATAAGGAGGCGTGGCTATGACGGAGAAACTGACCATTGTCAAACGGAAGCTGTCTGACTTAAAGCATCCGGAAACGAATGTGCGCATGCACCCGGATAAACAGATTAAAGAATTGAAGCGCTCCATCCAGAAGAACGGCCAGACAAGATTGCTGGTCATTGACGAAAACAATGTAATCTGGATTGGCAACGGTTTATATCAGGCCATGGTGGAGCTGGGCATGAAGGACGCCCACTGCCTTTTGAAATCCGGAATGTCGGAAAACGACAAAAAGAAGATGATGATGTCGGACAACCGCATCTTTGACCTGGGAGTGGATGACATGTCGGCCTTCGACCAGCTGCTGAAAGAGCTGGGAGACGACCTGGACGTTCCCGGTTACGATGAGGATCTGCTCCGGACACTGACTGCCGATTTGGAGGACGTGGACGCTATCGCATCTTCTTACGGCCTGATTGATGAGGACAAAAAGGAAGAACTGAAGGCAGCGAAAGAGGCTTATGAAAAGAAGGAATCTGAACTCACCGCCAAAGGGCAGGAAACGGCTCCTGGAGGAGTTACAGGAGAGACCCAAGGGCCCGAACCTGCCGAGGAAGAAACGGGCGCAGCGGGCGTTTCCAAACGTTGCATCATCTGCCCCAAGTGTGGGGAAACGATATGGCTGTAAAACGCACGCAGACCAGCATGACGGTCGTAGAGGCGGCCCGTATCCGGATAAAGAACGTTTTTTCCAACGGTGTGCCGGTATATATGAGCCTTTCAGGCGGTAAAGACTCAATCTGCATGGCCGACGTTGTATATCAGCTGATACGCCAGGGCGAGATTGACCCGAAGCAGCTGACGCTGATTTTCATTGATGAGGAAGCCATCTACGACTGCTGCATAGAGACCATGATGCAGTGGCGTAAAAAATTCCTGATGATTGGGGCCAAGGAGTGGCGCTGGTATTGCCTGCCGCTAAAACAGGTTTCCTGTTTCAACCAGCTGCAGAATTCCGAGAGCTGGGTAACATGGGAACCGGGCAAGGAAGACGTGTGGGTAAGAAAACCGCCTCCCTTTGCCATCATGTCAAGCCCCTATATCAAAACGGTTGGCCAGGAGAACTATCAGACGTTCCTGCCCCGTGTTACGAAAGACGGTATTATGCTGTCCGGTGTTAGAGCAGCTGAGAGCGTGCAGCGTCTGCAATACATGAGCCAGCTGAATCTGGGCCGGAAAGGCATCACCGGCAGCAATACCATTTACCCGATTTATGACTGGCGTGACAAAGACGTCTGGTTATACATCCGGGACCACAATTTAGACATCCCCGAAGCCTATTTGTGGATTTATCAGGCCGGAGAAAATCGTCACTCGCTGCGCATCTCCAATTTCTTCGCCGCTGATTCCCTGCGTGGCCTGAAACACGTAGCGGAAACAGATCCGGATTTGTGGCAGCGGATTGAAAAGAGAGAACCGAACGCCTACCTGGTCATGCTTTACTGGGATTCTGAATGGTACAAACGGCGAAGCAAGACACGCAGACAGAACGAAGCCGGCGACAATAAAGACTACAAAGAGCTCACACGGAAAATGCTGTTCGAGGAATTCGACAAGCATTTCACCAACCCCACCACCAGGAGAGTGGCCACGCAATACAGGCGCTGCTACTACAAGGTGGACGGAATGGCCCGTCCGAGAGACTACCGCAAGATGCACGACGCACTCATAGCAGGAGACCCGAAGCTGCGGTCCCTGCGTGCGGTATATCAGGACATATACGGAGCCTACGCAGACTATGCAAAGAAATTCCGTACGCAAGGGGGTGAGAAAAAATGAAGCAGGATTTATTTGCGCCACTGGCTTCCCTGCAATGGGTGGACAGAAAAAAGCTGAAAGCAAATGACTACAATCCAAACAAGGTTTCGGAAGAGAATTTGAATTTGCTGGTTCAGTCTATACAGACCAATGGATGGACATTGCCTATAGTCTGCAGACCGGACTACACCATCATTGACGGTTTCCATCGCTGGACGGTATCAGGGCGTGAGCCATTACTTACCCTGCTGGGCGGTAAGGTCCCTGTGGTTATAGTAGACCATGAGGACGAGGCTGAGGATATGTATGGCACCATCACCCACAACAGGGCCCGTGGTACACACCTGTTAGAACCCATGAAGGCCATCGTCAAGAAGCTCATAGCCGAAGGCAAGACTACGAAGGAGATATCCAAGCAGCTGGGCATGAGACCTGAGGAGATCTTCCGCCTGTCCGACTTTAGCAAGGAAGAGTTTATCGCCATGATGGCCAAGGGCGAGACCTATTCCAAGGCAGAGATTCTGTCCTACGTCTGAGGCAAAACACAAGCAAACGCAGGAAACGCTCATAGCGGGCGTTCTATCCGTTCCACGAGTGCTCTCCCACGCACACGGATAAAACGTTTAGATGAGCTTATATGAAGGCGTGGAGGGGATGTATTCGCCACAGGCCCCGACCCACTCAAGGTACTGTGACAGCCCTCCCCCTTCACTGCGGGTGCTCGCGAACCCCAAAGTGCGTGTAGTTAGTAAGGCAAAAATCGGGGCATTTCCGTTCCGCTTATGGTAAAAAGGAGATAAAAAATTGGGAAATGAGCGTAAAATTACAGCTGAAACAGAAGTAAGTCCGTCAGAACTTGCCTGTGTTTTGGGTATAACTGCACGTCGAATCCGGCAGCTTTCCGAGGATGGACAGTTAGATAAATCTTCGGATGGAAAATTCAATTTGGCGGATTCGGTAAAAAAATACCTGACCATTTATGCCAAAGCGAGAAATGAACCGAGCCAGGAAGAAAAGAAACGAGAAAATAGCCGCCTGAATGCAGAGCTTTCGCTGAAGCAGTCAAAGGCCGTAAAGGCCGGACTGGAAATCGCTGAGCTGCAGGGCAAGCTCCACCGTTCGGAAGATGTTTCCGCCATGATGGAAGACCTGATCTACACCATGCGCAGCATGTATCTTTCCCTGCCCGGCAGGCTGGCTGTTGATACGCATTCTTCCGCATCGTCGGCAGAAGCGGCGGAGATAATCCGCAAAGTCTGCTACTCGGACATGAAAGAGATATCCCGGTACCAGTACGACCCGGAGAAATTTGCAGAACGAGTCCGGGAACGTCAGAAGTGGGAACACAACGGAGATGCCGAGGATGACTGATGAGGAAAAAGAAGCGAAGGCGAAAGAGAATCGGGAGAAAGAACTCAAGCGCCTGAACCGGCTGGTGCGGAACGTGCTGAAAGGCATGGTGCCGCCGGAGAATCTGACGGTATCAGAATGGGCAGAGAAAAAACGTCGGCTGTCAACGGAATCGTCTGCAGAGCCGGGCCCATGGAGGACGTCCAGGACACCATACCTGCGGGAGCCCATGGACGCCTTCACCGATACAAAAGTACGCCGGATTGTCATGGTGGCCGCTTCGCAGGTAGGCAAGTCTGAATTCATCAACAACTGCATCGGGTACATCATAGATGAAGACCCCGGAAGTATTCTCTTTATACATCCCACGACCATTGACGCCAAAGAATATTCCAAGCTCCGTATCGCCCCGATGATACGTGACTGTCCCACGTTGCAGAAAAAGGTTGTCGCCCCGAAGAGCCGGGAGACCGGAAACACGATTTTGCAGAAAACGTACCCTGGCGGCATCCTCACGATGTGCGGTTCAACGGAAGCCCACTCGCTGGCGTCAAAACCTATCCGGTATGTGTTCGGTGACGAACGTGACCGTTGGGCGCTGTCGGCCGGTAACGAAGGCGACCCCTGGGGATTGGCCATGGCACGGCAGCGTACGTTCTACAACGCCAAGGCTGTGGAAGTCAGTACCCCGACCATCAAAGACAGGAGTGCTATTGAAGCTTCCTACGCTGATGGCACGATGGAGCGCTGGAAGAGCCGCTGCCCTCACTGCGGAGAGTACTTTGAGATTCGGTTTGCCGATATCCGGTATGAATACGAAACCAAAATCATAGCCGGGAGAAAAACGTACAAAATCACGAACGTGTATCACATCTGTCCAGGATGCGGATACATCGGCAATGAAATTGAATTGAAGCGGCAACCTGCCCGGTGGGAAGCGGAAAACCCTGCGGCCATTGAGCACGGCGTCCGGTCTTTTTGGCTGAATGCGTTTGTGTCCGCCTGGGTGAGCTGGCCAAGTATCATTTTGGAATATCTGAAAGCGACCGGCGATACCCAGAAGCTGAAAGTGGTTTATAACACATCCTTCGGCGAGTTATGGGAAGACCGTGGGGACATACAGGACGAAGATACCCTGATGGCCCGGCGTGAGGAATACCCGGCAGAACTGCCGGACGGTGTTCTCTGTCTCACTGCCGGCGTGGACACACAGGACAACCGCATGGAATACGAGATAATTGGCCATGGCCATTTTGGTGAGACCTGGGGAATTGAAAAAGGTATCATCATGGGCGTACCGGATGAACCCGACACATGGAGGGCTCTGGACGAACAAGTCTTTGACAGGGTGCTCCATTTTGCTGACGGGATGGGCCTGCGTGTGTCGCTGTCGTTTGTGGACGAAGGCGGCCACTTTACGCAGGAAGTCCGTCAAGAATGTAACCGGCGTATCAAGAAAAAGGTCTTTGCTATCAAAGGTATGCCGGGGCCTGACAAGCCGTTTACCGGACCGCCTAAGAAAATGAAGATTGTCATACATGGCCAGTTTGTTGGTACATGCTGGCAATATCAGATAGGCGTTGATTCCGGAAAACAGAGCATCATGGACAATCTACGGGTACAGACGCCCGGTAGCAAATATTGTCATTTCCCGAAACGGGATGATTATGGCCCGGCTTATTTTAAAGGGCTGCTTTCCGAGCACCTTGTATATAAAGCGGAGCTGAAACATCCCTGGTGCTGGGAGAAGATTCCCGGCCATGAGCGTAACGAGGTGCTGGACTGTCGGAACTATGCATTGGCAGCGTTCCGGGCAATGAACCCGAACCTGGACGCTATCGAACGAAAACTAAAAATGCTCAGAGGCGTTGAGGTACAACAGACAGCTGTTGTGCAGGTACAGCCGAAGAAAAAGAGCACTCCAAAAAAGGGTGCTCTTTCTCGTTATTGGGAGGAATGGTGACATGGCAACAAAAGTCGAGATTGAAAAACGTTTGGTATGGCGGAAGGAAGCGCTGGAAGAATTACAGGCTGCCTATACGGCGCTTGTCAAAGGCGGCGTGAAATCCTACCGCATCCATAACCGGGAGCTGACACGCTTCGACTTGCCGAACCTGATGGATGAAATCCGGAAGATGGAGGCAGAAATTGACGCACTGGAAGCCTTGCTTGCAGACAAGCGCCCACGAAAAGCTGTGGCAGTTGTAATCCGGGATTGGTAACGGGTACAAGCTTTCAGGAGCTTTACCATAGGGAACGGCGGTCTTTGCTCCTTTCCACCGCCGTCTCCCTCAAGTTTGGAGGCAAAAAGACATGAAGAAGAAAAAGAAAACCGGAGTAAAGCCGAAGGCTTCCGGCTACGGTGACGCAGGCGCCAGCATCGTGAAGCGTGCGCTTCGCAGTTTCCGTGCGTTAAGCGGCTCTTCCCTGATGGATATCAACATGCATAACCGGACGCTCCGGCAGCGAGCCCGGATGCTGTACATGGCTGCGCCTGTTGCTACATCGGCAATTGATACGAACCGGACAAAGGTAATCGGTGTGGGACTGACCCTGCAATGCAGCATTGACGCTGAGTTTTTGGGACTGTCTCCCGAAACGGCTAAGTCGTGGAGGAAAAAGACGGAAACAGAATTCCGGCTTTGGGCCAGCAAGAAACAGAACTGTGACGCAATCGGCCTGTCCAATTTTGCTGAGCTCCAGCAGCTGGCACTTATCAGCTGGTTGTTGAGCGGTGATACGTTCGCCCTCATAGAGCGTTTTGAACCTACGCCGCTGAATCCGTATTCGCTCCGGATCCACCTCATCGAGGCAGACCGAATCAGCACGCCGACCGGATTGCGTGGTGGCGTCTATCTGGCCGGTTCGACCGAAGGCAAAACAAAAGATGGGAACCTCATCCATGACGGCGTAGAAGTAAATCAGTTTGGCCAGGTTGTGGCCTATCACATTTGCAACACGTATCCGTATGAAATGGCAGACAAGCAAGTCGAATGGGTGCGGGTACCGGCATATGGGGAGAAAACCGGCATGCCGAACATTCTTCACATCATGACCGCAGAGCGCCCAGACCAATACCGTGGCGTGCCATATCTGGCCAAGGTGATTGAGCCGTTGCTGCAGATTCGCCGGTATACAGAATCGGAGCTGATGGCGGCCCTGGTTCAGAGCTTCTTTACGGCGTGGGTGGAAACAAAGACAGATCCTGCAGAGCTCCCATTCAATGAGACTGGTGCCGGCGATGTGCAACCGGTACCCGGAGAAAATCCGGACCAGGGAATCTCCGAAAGCTCGAATGAGTACGAGATGGGGCCCGGGCAGGTCAATGTTCTGGCTGAAGGCGAAACGGTCAAATTTGGGAATCCCAACATACCGACCGCCGGCTTTGACAATTTCCTGAAAGCTGTATGCCGTCAGATGGGGGCTGCCTTAGGAATTCCGTATGAAGTGCTGCTGAAAGAGTTTAACAGCAGCTATTCTGCAAGCCGGGCGGCACTGTTAGAAGCCTTTGAAAATTTCAAGATGTACCGTCAGTGGTTTATAGACGATTTCAATCAGCCTGTCTATGAGGCATGGCTGACCGAAGCGATAGCCAGAGGCCGGATAAAGGCTCCTGGCTTTTTTGATGACCCGCTCATCCGGGAAGCCTGGTGCGCTGCCCGGTGGATTGGCCCGGTACAGGGGCAGATTGACCCTGTTAAGGATAGTGGCGCTGCGCTGTTGCAAATTAGCCAGGGTATCAAGACACGTGCGCAGATTACCCGAGAGATGGGCGGCGGCGACTGGGATGAAAACGTGGCCCAGCTGAAACGTGAAAACGAGTTGCTTCGTGAAGCCGGAGTTATTCCGGCACAACAGACGCAGCAGACACAACAGACACAAGGAGGAAATGACGATGGACAAGATTAACATAGCCCGGCCATTTTACACAATGGCCACGCAGGATGGAAACAAAGCAGAGATTTCCTTGTATGGGGAAATCGTGGACCAGCAGCCTACAGACTTTTGGGGCGACCCTATCAAGGGCGAATTTATCATCGGTTCCGAGTTTCTGGAAGACCTGAAGCAGGTTGAGGGCTGTTCCGAAATCACCATCCGCATGAATTCAAAGGGCGGCGATGCCGGTACGTCAATTCTGATTCATAACCGGCTGCGTGAGGTGGCTGCTAAGGGCACGAAGCTGGTGTGCATCGTGGACGCCATGGCCATGAGCGGCGGTTCGCTGATCATGTGCGCCTGCGACACCGTCAAAGTGAACCCGTCCAGTTTAATCATGATTCACAAATGCTGGAGCCTGTTGTTTGGTGGCTACAACGCAGACGAACTGCGAAGCATGGCCAAGGCCAGCGATGCGTATGACGAAGCCCAGGCATCCATTTATGAACGCAAGACCAAGTTGAGCAAAACGCAGATCCTGCACATGATGGCAGATACCACTTACATGAGCGGAAAAGAAGCCGTAGAAAAAGGCTTTGCGGATGAAGTCCTGGATGAGGAGCCTTTGAAACTGGCTGCGTCTGCGGATGGCCGCACCATCTATGTCGGGGAGCGTGAGGTTCACCTGACCCCGGGGATGTTCGCCCCGGACTTTATTCCTACGGTAGAAGCCGGAGCCGTACCGGTTAATACAAATAAAAATGCCAAAGAAGGAGGAAAACCAATGGCTAATACGATTGAAGAGCTGCGTGCTGAGAATCCGGAATTGGTATCTCAGTTAGAAAGCGCAGCACGTGCAGACGCTGTTCAGCAAGAACAGGCCCGTTTGCAGGGGATTGAAAAGGTTGCAGGGCTGTTTAATGCCGACATGGTGAATGCTGCCAAGTATGGCGACAAAGCCTGCGACGCAAAGGAACTGTCTTACCGTGCTGCTCTGGAAGCAGCTGAAAAGGGCCAGCAGTTCCTGAGCAACATGGCAGCGGACCACGTTGCAAGTCACGTTGCTGCTGTTCCTGCGGTTCCGGCTCCGGCTGAGACGCCTGAACAGAAAGCGGATGAAGAAAAGACCCCGGGAGAAAAGATGAAAGAAGCCCGTGAGGCAATCAAATCATTACACAAGGAGGACAAATAAAATGGCAGTTCTGAGCAAAAAACTCGGCGAATTCGCATTTGACGGCCTGGTCACCGATACCAAGCCGAAAGTGATTGTAGCCGCTGGCACTATTGCCAAAGGCCTTGCAAAAGCCTCGTTTGTTCGTGGCACCCTTTTTGAAAAAGGCGCTGACGGCAAACTGTATATTTTCGGCACCAACCCGGGCGGAACCATCACCGAAGAGTTCAACGGTGACGGTGCCACTACCGCCTTTACGCTGGACGCTACCGTGAAACCGGTACAGGTTAAAGCTGTTGTCGGCACCACCGACACTGCGGTCTCCTACAACGCCCAGACCGGCGTGGTGACCTTTAGTACCGCCCCGGCAGCTGGCACCAAGAACGTGAAGATCAGCTACGAAAACCCGGCAGCGAATGAGCCCGACTGCATCCTTTGTGACGATGTGGAAGTTGGTACTGCTGCTGACCTGACCACCCCGGTCTATATCGCCGGCTGCTTCAACCCCGACAAGCTGACCCTGGGTACCGGCGCAACCATCAGCGAAAAGGACAAAGACATCCTGCGTACCAAAGGCATCATCTTAAAAGCGGCTGCAGCTGCTAACTAATACAGGAGGTAAAGAACAATGGCTGAATTAAATTTCTTCGACACTTATGTATTGATGGCCATTCATGAAGAAATCGTTCCCATGGGTACGTTCTTCAAAGACCGTTATTTCCCGACCGGCGCAGCTGACATTTTCAATGCGGACAAAGTGCTGACCGAATACAAGAAAGGCGATCGTAAAATGGCTGCGTTTGTAGCTCCCCGTGTGGGCGACATCCCCATGGACCGCAGGGGCTACGAAATCCACGAATACACCCCGGCCTATATCGCTCCTTCCCGCATCCTGTCTCTGGATGACCTGAAGAAACGTGGCTTTGGTGAAGCCCTTTATCCGGGCATGGACGCTGCACAGCGTGCCGAACGGATTCAGAGGGACGACCTGAAAGAAATGGATGACCGCATCGTACGCCGTGAAGAATGGATGGCCGTAGAGACCATGATCAACAACGGCTGCACCATGCAGGAATACATCGACGACAAAACGACCGGCGATGTCAACGTAGTGCATTTCTATGACGGCCCCACGTCCGAACACATCTATACCGTTGCCAGCGGTAAAGAATGGGACACCCAGTATGGGGATATCTTCGGCGACGTGAAAGCCATGTGCAAGATGCTGGCGTATCGCGGCCTGCCGGCTGTTGACCTGATTCTGGGCACCGATGCTTCCGAAGCTATCATGAAGAGCCAGGAAGTCCGTGAGCGCATCAACAAGGAATCCGGCCTAATTACCGGTACCATTGACCCGAAGCTGACCAGCTACCCCGGTGTTGCATTCCTGGGCACTCTGAATTTCAACGGCTATCGCCTGAATATCTTTGAAGTGTCTGAGTCCTATGTAAACGACAATAACCAGGACACTCCGTACTTCCCGGAAAAGAGCGCTCTGGTAACCGCTCCGGGCTGCGGACATATGATGTATGGCGCTATCTCCCAGATCGACTTCGGCGCTACCGATTTTGCTACCCACGCAGCAAAACGTGTTCCGAAATTCATCCTGGACCAGCCGAACGACCTGCGCAAACTGCGTCTGGCCTGCCGTCCGCTGGCTGCTCCGCAGAACTACTGCCCGTACATCTACGCTGCCAACGTAGTATCTGCTTAAACAGGAGGGCATCATGACCAAAGTCAGAATTGTAAGCGGAGGTTACGGCGCACATGAAAACGGCAGAGTCAAACTCTATCGCCGGGGCCAGGAAGCCGAAGTCTCCCAAGAGGAAGCAGAACGTCTGGTAAAGCTGGGCGTTGCTGAATTTGTAAAGGAGCCTGTTCTGATGGCGGAAACGCCCGCTGCTGGCGATACGGAAGAGGCCCCGGGTGATACCCCGGAGACGGAAGCGAACCCTGCTGACGGGATTGATTCACCGGATGGCGAGGCTGCCTCCATGACCGAAGAGGAGCTGAAAGCGCTCCCGTTTTCGGAACTCAAAAAGTTAGCTGCTGACTTTGACTTGCCTGTCGGCAAGCTGAAAAGCAGAGACAACATCACTAAGGCATTGCTCGAAGCCCAGGTTTCTGAGGATGAGGAGGAACTGCCTTTCTTAGATGCGGAGGCTCCGGTAGTATGAGCGGCTTCAAAGATATGGTTGCGGCCGACAATGAGAAAGTGTTCCTGAATCTGGATGAGTTTGCCGAGGAACACGATCTCAACGGCACGACCTGCAAATGTATTCTGCAAGATGTTTCCGTTACGGAAAATACAGACATTGACGACGACCTGAACCCGAACTATCACGGAGTCTACGGGAGCCGTACGCTTGTGAACTGCAAAGCGGACGACCTCCCGGAAATTCCGGTGACAGACCAGGCGTTCTATGTAGACGGCAAATTGTACGTGGTGGAAAGCTGCAACGCAGATATGGGCATGCTGACCATCCAGCTGGTAGGCAACGAAAGATAATGAGCATCCTGATCCGCTTTGACGAAAAGAAAATGGAAACTGTCCAAAACATCCTGTCCGGCATCAAGGGCGGTGCAGAACGGGCCATGAGCCGGGCCATCAACCGAACGGTGACGTATGGTAAGACACATTCCTCCCGGCTTATCCGGAAAGAATACACCATTAGTCCGGATGCGGTCAAGCGAGCCACGACCACCGAGGGCACCGGAAAGACCGGCAGGCTTTTGGGCAGGATATCTTTCAAGGACAGGCCTAAGCAGCTGCGCAATTTTACACGGCGTGTTGGCAATGATGGCGTGCATGTGTCTGTCAAACGGAGCACAGGCTTGAGGCTGATTCCCGGCGCTTTCGTGCGTCGAATCAACAGCGGACCTGCTATCCTGCGGCGCATATGGACGACACGTTACCCGTTGGAAGTGCTTCATGGCCCATCCGTAACCCAGATGGCAGGTGGCGATACCGTTAGGCCGCAGCTTGAGAAGGACATTGGCCGGAAACTGGAAGAACGTGTGGAGCACGAAATGGATGTATTGATAAGAGGTATCACGAAATGACACCAACATTCCTGATGGAAGCGATGCAGAAGCGCATAAAAGATTTACTGAACGGGAACTACAGCTCAGAGCAGCCGTCCGGAAATCCGCCGGTAAAGACGAAGGTCCCTGTTGAAGTGTATGCCGGTTATCCACCTTTCAAAGATAACGCCAAGGCACGGAGCTCTTTCATCTACGCTCTGGTGGTACAGGTGAAGGACGATAAGGAAACCAGCAACGCCAAGATGGAGATTGGCTTTTCCATTTATGACGACGATAAAAATGACGGATGGCGCAGTCTGTACAACCTTGTGGAGCATGTCCGGCAGGACCTCCTGAAATTCCCGTTTTTAGAAAAGAAATATCGTTTGGAACCGCCTCTGCTTTTTGACATATACGACAGAGAGCAGCCGTTCCCGCAGTGGTTGGGCACAATCACTGCCAACTATTCAATATCACATCTGCACGAGGAGGGATTTAGTTATGACGATTTCCAAGAAGCCCAAGATGGATTCGGCAAATACGAGCGATGGAAAGAAAAGTAAAAGTCTGATGTATGTGGGGCCGTCCCTTTCCAAGGGGCGGCTTTCTTATGCAACGGTATTTATTGATGGCCTGTTCACCGTTCCGGTACAGGAAATCATGTCCGAGCATCCGTGGATGAAACACCTGATGGTGCCGACCAGCCAGATTAACTCGGCCATGGAATCCATCAAGAAAGAAGGAACGTTATTAAACACGTTATGTAAACGAGTAGCTAAGGAGGTATAAGCATTATGGCTTACAGACATAGTGTCAACTATTCCGAAGTGCCTACCAGCATTACGCCGCCTGTCAATACTGCGGCTGGCCTGCCGGTAATTGTAGGTACCGCTCCGGTGCATCTTGCATCTGACCCGGTTCCTGCCAATACCCCGTTGCTGTGCTACAACTATGGCACTGCAGATGCTGGATTAGGTTATTCCGAAGACTGGAACAAATACACGCTTTGCGAACCGATGTATTCCCAGTTTTTCCTGTTCAACCGGGCTCCGGTAATCTTTATCAACGTACTGGATCCGGCAGTCCACAAAGCTGCTGTGGCCCAGGCAGAAAAAACCATTGACTCTGACGGTACCGTTGTGTTGACCGACCCGGTCATCCCTGCCACGTTGGTTGTCAAAAAGACTGCCTCCGGCGATGCCTTAGTACGTGGCACTGACTACGACTTTGCATGGGATAGCAAAGACAGGTTAGTGATTTCTGTACTGGAAGGCGGTGCTCTGGACGGAGAACTGTCCATGTTCGTGAACTACGACAAGGTTGATGCTTCTGCGGTAACTGCTGCAGATATCATCGGTGGCGTTGATTCCACGACCGGCGCCAAGAAAGGCCTGGAATGCCTGAACGATATCTTCACCATGTTCGGCATGGTGCCCGGCGTCGTGCTGGCACCCGGCTGGTCCGAGAATCCGGAAGTGGCTGCGGTCATTAAAGCAAAATCCGGCAACATCAACGAGCATTTCAAGGCGCTGTCACTGACGGATATCCCCACCAGCATCGTCAAGAAATATTCCGATGCGGTTGCATGGAAGAACAACAATTCCTACACCGGCGTAGACCAGGTGGTCTGCTGGCCTATGGCCAAGCTGGGCGAAAAGATTTTCCATATCTCCAGCATGGTGCTGGGTGCTATCGCTCAGACCGACAGTGCCAACAGAGACGTCCCGTATGAATCTCCTTCCAACAAGGAGCTGCCGATTACGGGTCTGTGCCTGTCCGATGGTACGGAAGTGCGCCTGGCGCTCAACGAGGCAGAATACCTCAATGGTCAGGGCATCGTGACCGCAATCAACTTTATCGGAGGCTGGCGGACGTTCGGCAACCGTACCGGCTGCTACCCTGGCAACACCGACCCGAAGGATGCGTTCATTTCCAGCCGCAGGATGGTGAACTGGCATGGCCAGACCTTCATCCTGACCTACTGGCAGAAGCTGGATAAGCCGACCAACAAGCGCCTGGTGCAGAACGTTGTGGATAGTGAAAACATCCGTCTCAACGGCCTGACTGCAAGCGGCGCACTGTTAGGCGGCCGTGTCGAATTCCTCGAAGAGGAAAACCCGATTACCGACCTCATCGACGGCAAAATCAAATTCCATACCTATCTGGGTCTCACGGTACCCGCCCGGGATATCGAAGACATTGTGGAATTTGATACGTCGTATTTTAATACGCTGTTTAGCTAAGAAAGGAGGGCTAACTCATGCTGATTCCTGAAAAGTTAATTAACTTCCGGGTGTTTGAAAATGGCGCAGACCAGCTGGGCCTGGCAGATGTCACCCTCCCGACTTTGGAGGCTATCACCAACACCATCAAAGGCGCCGGCCTGGCCGGTGAGATTGATTCCCCTGTCCTGGGGCATATCGGCTCTGCAAAGCTGGAACTGAACTGGCGCACGCTGGATGTTCCTGCTGCTCATTTTGCAGCGCCGAAGAGCTTCCTCTTTGACATCCGGGAAGCCAATCAGGTAAAAGATACCGGTACCGGCGAATATGTGATTCAGGGAATAAAGGTTGTAGTACGTGGTGTGCCGACCACCGCTGCCCTGGGCAAAGGTGATATGGGTACCACCAGCGACACCAAAACCACCATCGAAGTGGACTACATCAAGGTCACGATTGATGGCAAAGAAGTTTTGGAAGCAGACAAATACAACTACATTTTCAAAGTCGAAGGCAAAGACTACCTGAAGGATGTAGCCACAGCATTAGGCCTGTAATGGATTTTAGAAGCGTCTGTCATACACTGGCAGACGCTTTATTTTTAGGAGGAAAGAGCATATGGAATACAAAGTTTACGACAAAGACAAATTGGAAAAGGCGCTCCGGTCCATGTCCGGGAACGATTTTATGAAAGCGGAAAAGGCAGCAAGGCAGGAGGGTGATCAGTCCATGGACATCATGACCTCCCGTATGTTCTATGCTGCGCTGGCAGCCAGGGCATTCAAGATGCCATTGCCTGACCTTCTGGAACTGCCGTTGAAGGAAGTTGCAGTGATTACCGGAGATGTTGGCTCTTTTTTGCTGGCACCGGATGCGGTAAAGAAGGAATCACAAACTTCATCCGAAAAATCGCAGTAAGACTGGCACACGGGGGCTACGGACCAGTACCGTATTGGTTTGGGATGCCGTTGTCCGAGCTGATGGAATGGCTCACGGCGATAACTGATATGGCACAGAAGTGAGGTGCCCGATGGCTAAGACATTTGAATTTACATTTTCAATAAACGGTCTTGTGAGCCAGGGCTTTACTGGCTCCATGAACACGGCCCGTAACGGTTTGATTCAGCTGCGGCAGCAGGGCAAGGAACTGCAGAACAAGCTGAAAGAACTGGATGCGGCGCTGTACAAAAACGAGATCGATTTTGAGGGCTACGCTGCCAAGGCCAACAAGGCCCGGGAACAGCTGAAAGCTCTGGAACTGCAACAGTCAAAACTGAATGGCGTCATCAGCGCCAAGAACAATTTAAAATCCGCAGTCACAGATTTAGGCGCATTCGGCATCGGAGTCTATGCAGCGTCCCGTCCCATCGTGGGCATGATTGAGACGGCAGCGAGCTTTGAACAGGGCATGTCCAGGGTAAAGGCCATCTCAAGAGCCAGCGCAGAGGATATGGGGCTGCTGACGAAACAGGCCAAAGAACTGGGACGTACGACGCAGTTTACCGCACGGCAGTCTGCAGACGCCATGAGCTATCTGGGCATGGCTGGCTGGAATGCCCAGGAGATTTTAAAGGGCATGCCGGGTCTGTTAGATTTGGCTGCAGCTGGTAACACCGACCTGGCACGGACGGCAGATATCGTCTCTGACGAGCTGTCTGCATTCGGGATGGGCGCCGACCAAGCCGGTCATATGGCAGATGTGTTCGCCTACACTATCACACGGACTAACACCAACGTGGAGATGCTGGGTGAAACGATGAAATACGCCGCACCTGTAGCGCATGCGTTCGGTGTGGATATGGAAGAGACCGCCGCACTGGCTGGCCTGATGGCCGACAAAGGCATCAAGGCTTCCCAGGCCGGCACATCGCTCCGTACAGGCTTCCTTCGTCTGGCCGGTCCACCGAAACAGGCATCCAAGGCCATGGAAGCCCTGGGCATGAACATGTCCGAGATGTCCAAGCAACAGGCCGAGGCGCAAGCCGCCATGAAAGGCCTGGGGATTGAGTTAAGCGACACCAAAGGCCCACGGAAGATGTCCGCCATCATCACAGAGCTGCGGGACAAACTGCAGGGACTGAGCCAGGAGGAACGGCTTGCCTCTGTTGGTGCAATCTTCGGCAAGAACGCTTCCACCGGCTGGCTGGCCGTCATTGATTCGGCTCCGGATAAATTCGACGCCCTGGTCAAGGAAATGGACAAGTGCGACGGTGAATCGAAGCGGTTGGCCAAGACCATGACCGATAATGCAAGCGGTGCAATGATTCGGTTAAAGTCCGCCATGGAAGGCGTTGCCATTGGATTCGGCAGCGCATTCCTCCCGATGCTGGCTGACGCTGGCGACGGACTGGCAAACCTGGCCAGCAGCATTGCGGAAGTGGCTGAAGAACATCCGGAACTGATTAAAGGTATCGGCCTGGTCACCGCCGCCATGGTGGGCGCCGTCGGTGCGTTCAAAGTGGCACGTGTGGCCTATGCTGCCTACCGTGTGGTAGCTGCTACACTGGGCTTTATCCATCTCAGCAACGCTGCCGCTACGGCTACGGCTACGGCGGCCACCGTTGCCGGAACCGGTGCTACGGCTGCCGCCACTGCCGGAACATGGGCCTTCAATGCGGCCCTGATGGCCAACCCTATCGGGCTGATTGTCGTCGGCATTGCGGGGCTGATCGCCGCCGGATATGCCCTGTATAAGAACTGGGACAAAGTGTCAGCCGGTCTGGTGAAAGGCTGGGAATGGGTCAAAACGACAGCTTCCGGTGTTTACAACTGGTTCGGGCAGACGCTTTCCGAACTGCCGCAAAAAGCCGGTTATGCAGTCGGCTATGTCATTGGCTGGTTCATGCAGATACCGGACAAGCTGATGGGCATCATCGGAAGCCTGGACGGTGTGGGGCAGTCCTTTATTGACAAGGCCAAGGAATGGGGCAAGTTAGGTTTTAACGGCATCATAGATGCTTTCCTGGGGCTTCCCGGTAAACTGACAAGCCTCGTTTCCAATGCGTGGGAATCTGCCAAAAGCGCAATCGGTTCCTTTACCGTGGGATTCTCCCAGGGCGTGAACGCCTCCGGAGCAAACGGGACTGCAGGTCAAGTGGCGGCAAATGCTAAAGGCGGCATCTACAGCAAGGGCGCCTTCCTGACGACCTTTGCGGAAGAATCTCCGGAAGCGGCCATCCCTATTGACGGCAGCAAGCGAGCCAAGAATCTTTGGTTACGCACAGGCCAGATGCTGGGACTGGTGCAACCGACGCAGAAGACGAAACAGAACTACTCAGGCCTGTACGAACAAAAGCCGGCTGAAATGAACGTGGCAAACTATTTCACGATGCCGGGGATTGTCGAGACCCTGAAAAATCGTTTTAGAGGGCAGGAAACACAGGGGCCCAATGTCCCGCCCATGATCAACATGGAACAGGCCACAGCGCCCGTTTCCGTTGGCGTACAGGGTGTGTCCGTGGAACAGGAACCGGGGAACAAACCCCAGGTGATGGTTCCGGAAGCAAAACCGGTTACCGTGGCCATGCCCCCATTCCCGGAAATCCCTGCGCCGGTGGTCAACGCCACGGCGGCAGCGCCGGGTATCGTAGTAAATCCGGAAACGCCGGACGTAAATGTGGAATCTCCCGCTGGCCCGGTCATCCGTATGGCTGAACAGGCTGCGCCTGCGTTCTCACCGATTATCAATGCGATGGTGCAGGGCGAACAGCTGGAGCCAGCTCCTATCGTGAAACAGGATTTTGATTCGCCGTTCCGGATTCTTGATGATTTTATGAAGAACGACAAGGCGGTGGAATCTCCCGCTGGCCCGGTCAACATCACATATTCTCCAAACAATGTTTTCAACATCTCCGGTTCAGACGTTCCCGAAAAGATACGGCAAACCGCAGAGCGTGTGGAGGAAATGTCCATGGCCAAATTCCGGGAGATGATACAGAGGTGGCAGAATGAGCAACGGAGGGTGAACTTTGGATAATTACACGACGATCCAGGGCGACATGTGGGACGGTATCGCAAAGAAGCTGTACGGTACAGAAAAGGCCATGAACGTCCTGCTGGAAGCAAACCAGCAGTACAGGAGCGTGGTCATTTTTGGTGCCGGCATCGTTTTGAACGTGCCGGAATACACCGCACCCAAACTCGATACACTGCCGCCATGGAGGAGATAAGTCATGCTGGCCAAACGAGTGACAGCTACCGTGCTGTATGACAACAAGGATATATCGGCAGATCTGGCGGTAAGCCTGCAGGGGCTGAGCTACACGGACAATATGTCCGGAGAAGCTGACACGCTGGATTTACAGTTGGAAGACATTGCCGGCATGTGGCAGGACAGCTGGTTCCCAGACAAAGGAGCCAAGTTGGACGTCACATTGAACACGCTGAACTGGGACTCGCTGACGGCGGGTACCAACCAGCTGAAGCTGGGCCAGTTTGAGATTGATGAGATTACCAGCAGCGGGGCCCCGTCCGAGGTACAGATCCGGTCTGTGTCCATCCCGGAGAACAATAAGCTCCGGGGCGTGGAACGGACCCGCAGCTGGGAGAAGAACGAATTAAAGAAAATTGCGAATGACATAGCGTCAGACGCCGGCATGGAGCTGGTCTATGACACCGACGCAAACCCGACACTGGAAAGGACAGAGCAGACAGAACAGTCTGACCTGTCCTTTTTGTTGGCGCTGCTGAAGGACCATGGGCTGGCCCTGAAGATTGCCGAGAACAAAGTAATTGTTTTTGATGAGGCCAAATACGAAGCGGAAGAACCAAAGGTGACCATCGTGAAGCCCGGTACGTTCGCTTCGGCTGCCGGCACGGTATTGGTCACGGAGGTGCTGAGTTACTCCCTGAGCAACAAGTCCAGGGATGTTTACAAGGCCTGCCACGTCCGGTACCAGCACGGCAAAAAGAAAGAGATCGTCGAGGCCACCTTTACGGACCCGGACAAAAAGGAAGGCAAGACGCTGGAAATCAAAGAACAGGTCGAGAACATCGCCGAAGCGGAACGGCTTGCCAAGAAGCGGCTCAGGGAAAAGAACTGCAACGAATGGACCGGCAGCTTTACCGTTGTCGGGAACCTGAACCTGGTTGCGGCCGTCACAGTGAAGCTGCAGGGCTTCGGGAAATACGATGGGAAGTACATCATTACCCGTGCCAGCCACACGGTTGGCAGCGGCTACCAGACAAGCGTTGAATTGAGGAGGTGCCTGAATGGATATTAAAGGAACTGTGCTGCGTATAATCCGAGATATTTTCCGTATCGGCAAAGTATCCTCGGTAAACGGCACGAACTGTACCGTCCGGGTCACGTTCCCTGATAAGGACTATCTTGTATCTGATGAACTGCCCATCATCGTTATCGGAAGCTATAAGACAAAAGGCTACTGGGTACCGGAAGTGAACACCCAGGTGCTATGCTGCTTTTTGCCCATTATTTCCGGGGTTGGTCTTAACAAAGGCTTTGTCCTGGGCGGCTTTTACAGCGTGGAAGATCCTCCGGAAGAAACAGACCCGGATGTGCGTTGCATAAAATTCCCGGACGGGAGCTTTTTCCGCTTTGACGGTAAAGGGACAATACACATACATGCAGACAAACATTTAGTGCTGACAGCACCGAGGATTGACTTGAACTAAGGAGATGAAAATATGCCAGCAGTAACGAGAGTCGGTGACAACGACACCGGGCATGACGCCTGCCCCCCGAGACCATTAGACACTGGCAGCGGAGACGTGTTTGTGAACAAAATCAAATGCGGCCGGCAGTCAGACAGCTATGTTGCCCATGGCTGTATCGTACATCCGCCCCATACCGGAATCATTGCTTCCGGAAGCTCCACAGTCTATGTGAACGGCCTGCAAATCGGGCGCATCGGAGACCCTGTCAGCTGCGGCGGTTCGGTTGCGGTTGGCAGCGGAGATGTCTACGCAGGAGGATAAGTAAATGATTGTCGGTTACATGGGAGATATCCCGTTCATGGTGTCCAGGCGGTACCTGCTGACGATTGACGAATTTGTGCGCAATGGTACAGGCCGCTGGGCGAAGCACGATATTTTATCGCAGAAACCGTCCCTGGAATTCCTGGGGCCGGATTTAGACGAAATCACATTTAAAATCTCCATTCGGCGCGACCATGGTGTGAATCCGGAACTGGTGTTGAAAAAACTGCGTAAAATGCGGGACACCGGCGAGGTGTTCCCACTGGTGTTAGGCGGTCAGATTATCGGTGACCTCTTCATGTCCCTGATTAAAGGCCGGCCGTTCGGTTTAAGCAGCGGACTGTGGACGTTGCGAAGCCTGTCCGAACCGGTGAAGCACTGGCATGGAGGCTCCATTTACATAGTGGAAACCAATGTCACGCTCAAGGAGTACACAGGGAGGATGATCTAAATGGATTATGAGATTGCGGTTGGCAGGCTGCCCCCGATTGATTTTGCGCCGGCAACGGTTGCAGAAGAAATCTTACAAAACGTGCGCTGCATATTGAACACAATCAAGTACAGCGTCCCCCTGGACAGAGATTTGGGGCTGGATGTCACCTATCTGGACAAGCCGATAGAAACCGCCAAAGCAAAGATGGTAAGCGATATTATCCTGGCCATCGCAAAGTATGAACCTCGTGCCGCTGTGACAAGCATCACGTGGGAAGCGACTATTGACGGGATTCTGACGCCGAAAGTGAGGTTGACCATCAATGAATCTTAAAGACTTACCGGATATTACGTTTGTGGATGCTGACGCAGCGACTGTGGAAGCCAAGATCATAAACGAATACGAAAGAATTACAGAAAGAACACTGGCAAAAGGCGACCCGGTTCGCCTTTTTTTGTTGACCATTGCCAACATCATCATTCTGCTGAAGAACGATATCAACGAAACCGGGAAACAAAATCTGCTGCGGTATGCGGAAAAGGAAAAACTGGACCATCTGGGCGCTCTGGTTGGCCTGGAACGGCTGCCGGCAACGCCTGCCGTTACGACCATGCGTATCACGCTTTCGGAAACCATGGGCACCAACGTGACGGTGGATGCAGGGACACGCTTTACGGCCGACGGACAGATTTTCTTTACCCTGGATGAAACGTTGGTGATTCCGGCAGGCAGCCTGTACGGGGACGGTTCCGCCACCTGTACGGAAAAAGGTGTTGTCGGTAACGATTACGTGGCCGGTCAAATCAAGACATTGGTTGACCCTGTGCCCTACGTGGACAACGTGGCCAATCTGACCAAAAGCGAAGGCGGCGCAGAGATTGAGGAAGATGAAAGCTACCGTGAAGCCATCCACATGGCTCCTGAGAGCTTTTCTGTGGCTGGCCCGGAAGGCGCTTACATCTTCTATGCGAAACGGGCCTCTTCGCTGATTTCGGACGTGGCAGTGACCTCTCCCGACCCGGGCGAAGTCGAAGTACGGGTGCTGCTGAATAACGGCCAGCTCCCCGGGGAAGAGATGTTAGAGATTGTCTCTGAAACGCTGAATGACCGAAGCATCCGGCCACTCACAGACCATGTGTCTGTGCTGGCTCCTACGGTAGTCAACTATGACGTGGACCTGACCTACTACATTGATACGGCCAATGCAGCACAGGAAAGTGTCATACGGACGAACGTGGAGGCCGCTGTCGCAGAGTTTGTGAGCTGGACAAAGGGAAAGATTGGCAGGGATATCAATCCCAGCGAACTCATCCGGAAGATCGTGGCGGTCGGAGCCAAACGTGCAGAAGTACGTTCCCCGACATTCACGGTGCTGGACGATTCTCAGGTAGGTATCGCCGATACGGTAACAGTGCAATACGGAGGGCGTGAAGATGCTTGATATGAAAGATGCTCAAATTAAGCAGACGCTGCCTGAAAGTATCAAGTATGACCAAAAGGTGAACGATATCTGCGATTCTGTCCAGGCAGAGTTTGATGCTGCCAACAAAGACTCGCTCCTGGTGCTGCTCCTGCCCCGGCTGAATGAGCTGTCGGAGGCGCTGGTAGATGAATTGGCGTGGCAGTTTCATGTGGATTTCTATCGGGATAATTTCCCGCTGGAGACAAAACGGAACCTGGTACGCACAGCCATTGAAAGGCACCGGAAGAAAGGCACGCCGGCTGCGGTGGAAGATATCGTCCGGACGGTGTATCAGGATGCAACGGTTGAGGAATGGTGGGAATGGGACGACGGCGAACCGTACTGGTTCCGCATCCTGATGACCGTCAAAGACCCAGCCCCGCCGTTGTCGCTTTCAGAAGTGCTGGAGCTGGTGGAGGAATACAAATCCTACCGGAGCCATTTGGAAGGCGTGTACTATCACGTACCGCATAACATTGTAATCCGGACCGGCTGCAGCTGGGTTTGCTACAAAAGCAGACTTTGCGGAACATATCCGTTCCGGGCCACACTGGGCAAGATTGATGACATTGACCTGGTGATTTATACGTACAACAACGGCCTCGGGTACCGGAATCCCTACACCAATGAAATCTCATCCGGAATGTTTCCAAGGAGCACGCCGGGCAGGCTGTCGGATGAGGGCATAATCGTGACCACGGAAAATGATGCTGCAGGCTATCGGAATCCGTACACGAACGAGGCCGTCTCCGGCACGTTCCCACAGCGTGCGACCCATGGGGGCGTTGAAGGAAACGAGGTGGCAGCTGAAACATCAGCTGGAAATACTTCATATAGCGTCCGGTACTGCGGGAGCATACCGGGCAGCCTGATGTAAGGAGGTTACAGACATGATTGATGGAGCTGGTTTTGAAGACCTGCGGAAATACATCAAGCGGCGTGTCAGCTATGCACGTTACCGGGTAGGCTCCACGTATCACAAAATCTATCTTACCAAAGTGAAGATTTTGCAAAACGGTACGGTCCGGGTACAGCTGAACATCAACGCTGACGGAGCCGCCATCACAGTCAACCGTGTGGAACTGTTCAACACGGACGGGCAGCTCTGGGCACACCAGGACTGCAACATAAGACTGGAAGCGGGCCAGACAGGCATCCTGTTTTGGTTCGACTTTACAATCCGAGAGGAGGTAAACACAAATGTATGACCCGACTCGCTGGGAGGATTTCGTCCGAGACCCGGCAGATGAATTTTTCGTCGTCAAGATTGGGGACACTTTGTATCGGATCACTCCTGCCGGCACTGTTATGGAAGAAGGCACGCCCCAGGACCAAGCGCATTTTAACAAAATGGAGGATGGCATCCTGGACGCCCATATTGCCGTAGCGATTCTGTTCAATGCTTTTCGGCAGTATAAGGATGGGGAAGATGAACGGACCCATACCTACACCGGCGCAACGTTGCTGGATATGGACGCTGTAGTGCGCCTTGTCATGAACCTGGCACGGCAGAACAAGTGGGAAATCGAGTCCATCCAGAAGTGGATGGCCGACCACGATATCACGGAAAGCGGAACCATAACACTGACGAATACGCAAAAAATCCCGTTCAACAACAGCAGACAGTCTGTGAGCCTGAGTAAGGTCAGGAAGACCACAAACTATGTAGTGCTGACAGAAGTGACAGCCTTTAATGGCAACGTGGGTGAAGTGGAAGTGACCGGGAAGCTGACGAACGGTTTCCAAATTGGCTACACCGGCTCTGCAGCTTCGGCCACGATTAAGTATGTGGTGATTGGAGGTTTTGGAGAATCATGATTATTGACGAAAAGACTGCTGGCCCGAAAATCCCGTATGAGGTGATTGGCACAAAGATTATCTTCGACGACGACCTGATGCTCAACCTGGCCAAACGGCAGGATGACGAACCGGTACACATCTTTATCTGCTACAACCGGACAAAAGATTTGGTGATTGGTTATGAACATGGCTGGCGTTATGTAGCGGAGATTGATATTCCGGAAAGGGAATATACGGAACCGGAATCGGAAGACGATCCGAGAGAACCGCTGCCGCTGGATATGGACAAAGTGAAGCTCACCTTGTGGGCTATTGAGGAATAAGGAGGAACTATAACATGGCTGCTAATTTTGATTTAACTGCGCTGGCTGTAGAAGGTTGCTGCCCGGGTAACGTGGTCAAAGTTGATGATGTGGGATTGCCGTCCATCATGGTGCGCATTCCTAAGCTGACCTATAAACAGCTGGGCATGGGAGAAAGTGAGGCTACTCATCCGGCGTTCATCGTGAACGGGCAGGAAGTGGAAGAAATCCTGATCTCCAAATATCAGAACGTGGTCAACAATGGCCGTGCCTACTCCCTGGGCGGCGTTGACCCGAGAGCGAACATTACTTTTGACGCAGCGAAAGAAGCTTGCGAAGCCAAGGGCGAAGGCTGGCACCTCATGACAAAAATGGAATGGGGCCTGCTGGTGCGTTGGTGCCAGAGAAACGGCGTCATGCCGAAAGGCAATAACAACTTTGGCAAACATAATACGGAAAGCGTGTACAAAGCGATTCCTACGCTTCGTGATTCTGCCGAACAGAACTATCGTCCGTTACGTGTTGCCACCGGTACCGGACCGCTGACATGGTATCATGACCAGAGCCCGTCCGGCATTGCCGACCTGTGCGGTAACGTATGGGAATGGACCGGCGGCTTACGTACCGTCAAAGGGGAAATTCAGGTGTTGGCCAATAACAACGCTGCCGACCCGGCTCATTCTCAGAGCGCTACCAGTGAAGACTGGAAAGCAATCAAGGCAAGCGACGGCACCCTGATTGCCCCGAACGGAGCAGGCACGACTTCCGGCTCTATCAAGATGGACTGGGTGTCCAGCAAGCTGACCTACAGCACCACTATTACGGATTCCGCACCGGGCCAGCATAGCTGCACATTTGCCAATGTTGTATGCGCTTCCGGTATCAGTGATGCTGCGAAACTGCTGTTGCAGAACCTGGGCATGTTACAGTTCGGCTCCAGTGCGGAACTGTTCTCTGCCCATCAGGTATGGTTTGACAATGCGCAGGACGAAAGATGCTTCTACTGCGGCGGCTATTGGTACTACACGTCCCTCGGTCTGGCTTCGTTCAGCGGCTGCGACGCTCGCTCGCTCTCGCTCACGCGCCTCGGGTTCCGCTCCGCTTATATTCAGCTGCCCGCCTGACGACTGGCTACTGCTTTGCGCTGCGTGAGCAGCGCCCGTTCCCCCTATTTTCCGGCCGCAAGGCCGGAAAATTTTTTTAAAAAATCAAAATAACGTATTTCGTTATAATCTACCAAAACTGCGAACCATGGGCGCTCTTACAGTAAAATGTAGGTATCATGGACGGAGGATATCATGGCTGGGAATATTGAAGAGTACAGAAAGAGACTGTACACAAGGGAAAAGGTGGAAGACATGATTGCTTTTGCGAAGCCTTTCCTTGTGCAGTTTCCACGTATTGAGAGAGTCTTTGCCACAACTATTGAGGTAGAGATGTTACGGTTGTTGCGACTATGCGTCACAGCGGAATGCGGATATTCCTACAAAACCACTTTGCAGAAAATGGACGCCTCCCAAAAGACGATACAGCGATATATCCGTTTGGCCAGAACAAAGCAAATCCTGTCTGTGAAGCATTATGGTTCCTGGTCTGAAAAGATGAAGGAAATCGGTAAGATGGTAGGTGGACTGATTGATGCCGTTAATCAGCCCGCTCAACATAGGGGATAGGCTATTGCGGCTTCAACTGCGGCGGCAATTGGAACAACACGTCCAACGGTCTGGCTTCGTTCAACGGCAACAACGCTCGCTCGAACTCGAACACGAACATCGGGTTCCGCTCCGATTTACCGCATTCTGTCAGAAGTTGAGAACTTACGGGTTCTCTTCCAGTACAAGCGGTGGTAAAGGAGCCTGTTCCCTTGCTCTTTACGGGCTAAAAAAATACGCTGCCTACTCCGACGTTCCGGTTACGGCACGGCGTCTGACATGAAGCGGCTATTTGAGGCGACGCTATGGAAAAGCACACGGGAGTTTTTAAACGGTTTGCTACGTTTGAGAACCACTATAACGGCTATCTTTTGGCCCGCCGTGACAAGCGGAACAAGGGAGAAGTGCTGGAATATAGCGCCCGCCTCGAAGATTATATTTTCCGGGATATTGAACGGGAACTGAACAAGACCTATCGCCCTGGGAAGCCCCATGCTTTTTATGAGTATTTCCCGAAGAAACGGCTGATTCATGCCCTGCCATTTTCTGACCGGGTTGTGAATTGCGCTGCCTACCTGCAGCTGTGGCCCATATATTCAAAGTCCTTTTACGAACACTCCTACGGGAGCGTTCCGAACATGGGCACGATTAAGGCTGTGCAGCAGCTGCAGAACTGGATGCGGATGGTTCAGCACAAACCGGGCTGGGTCATCTGCAAGATGGACGTAGCGAAATTCTTTTTCAGGATTCCGATAGAAGTACAGCTGCGGGAGTTGGGAAAGCCCCTGGACGACCCGGACATGATGTGGTTCCTGGAGACGGCCATCCGTTGTGACGGCCGGCCATTCGGCCTGCCCTTGCAGTTTGACGATGTGGAAAAAGCCGAGCGCATTTCCGGACGTGGAATGCAGGTAGGCTCCCTTATCAGTCAGATGACGGCCAACGTGGTTCTCACTCCGCTGGACCATTATATCAAGCGTGTGCTTCGTGTACCATATTATGAGCGCTACATGGACGATATGGCCATGCTGTGCGAATCAAAGCAACAGGCGTGGGAAGCCGCTGCGGCTTGTGACGAATTCCTGCGCTCCGGGTTCGGGCTGCAGCTGAACGATAAAACGGCTGTGGTTCCTGTCCGGCACGGAGTAGAATTCATTGGCCGGATGGTATATCTTGACCGGATCCAGCTGCGCAAAGGAACGACCCTGCGGATGAAACAGCACCTTGCCTATGTGATGAGGGGCTACGCAAAAGGAAAGTTTGATTTAGAACACTGCATAGACGTTTTCACATCTTACTACCTGGGGCTGCTGCCGCATACGAATGCCGAGGCGTTGCGGAAGAAGATATTGGATTCGTTTGTTCTTGTCAGGAACATGGAGCAATACCGTGAGACAATTGGTTATCAATCTTCCGGAAAACAATTTGAGGATTTTGCGCCTGGGTACGGGTATGGCCGTCGTGAGCCTTTATGCTGGGGTGGTGGAAGAACCGATGACGAATGGCCGGATTATGACGACTGCAAATATTGTAGATGTTACAGTACCTGACCTGCCGGATCTGGAGATGGACGTACTGCATCGGTGGTCATGGTATTACAACAAGGCCGTTGAGCAGGAGACCGAATACCTCCGGGGCCAGTACAAGGACACGGTGGACGGGCTGCTTGCTACGCTGCCGCCAGGTAAGAAAGCGGACATTGTGGAAAAGTCAGAGGAAATCATCCGGAAGATCGCCCATGGTGACCAGCCTTTTCTTATCAGGCAAGATTTGTTGAAATTATTAAAACAGAACATTTAGGCCAATATGGCCACAAGCACCGATGAGGTGCTTTTTTTATTATCCGGAAGGAGGCCTCTTATGGCTTTGGATAAACAGCTGCATTTTGCAGCCGGCCTGCTGATAACAATATCAGTAGGCTTTTTTATTGCGCCGCTGTACGGTATAGCTGCCGCTATCTTTGCCGGGTTCATGAAGGAAGCCAGGGACTGGGGCTGCTACCGGGGATTTGACTGGCGTGACATGGTAGTGACATGGTTGGGCGGATTCGTCGGGTTTCTTTTGGCGATGCTGCTGGTGCGTTAAAGGAGGCCGAAATGATACATGAAATTGGGAGTAATATTGTCACATTTCTTTTAGGCGCTGCGCTGACGTTTTTCCTGAGCAAATGGACAAACCTTTTCCACAAGATTGACTCGCTGGAATTTGGCGTGCGGGCGCTTTTAAGAAACAAGATGATCCAGACAGTAAACTACTACCGGGAAAAAAAGAAACTTGTGCCCCAATGGGAAGTGGAAAGTTTTGACCAGATGTACGATGCGTCTAAGCAGCTCGGAGAAGACGGGTACCTGGAAGCATTGAAAGATGTAATGCATGGAGAGCTGGAACATGAAACTCATTAAATCTTTACAAAATCGTATCAGCAAATTTGTGAAGAACAAAGGCGGCGTATTGCCGAAACTGTTTGTCTGGCTATATGCTGCCACGCTGTTGGCCTGCGGCGGCATAACAATTTTTGGCCTCATCTATGAGTTTCTCATCAAGAGTGTTGTTAATTATAAGGCAATCAATGATTTCGTTGCTGCCTATTTCAACCCGTCCATCTGCGGCACGTTTGTCTTACTGGGCATGCTGCTGATAGACCGAGACAAAGACGGCATTCCGGACGAATGGGAAAAGGACAAGGAGGATGAGAAAAAATGAAGTACGTTAAATGGTTTCTGCTGGCCATACTCGATGTGCTGTTCAACATCATCGCATACATCACAAATCCGCTGGTCGTGCTGGCCGCCAGTGAATACGGAAACCTGCCGTGGCTGCTGACGTGGTGGGACAATTACGATGATTGCATGGATGTGGAATGGTTTATTAAAGAGGGCCATGTCCCCAGCTGGGCTGTGTACGATTACGATAAGCATTACCGGTTCCACGATTCAAGCGAAGGGTTGCGGACAAGAGGCATCGCTAAAAGCTATGTGGATATCCTCGACTGGAATTTCACGCTGAAGGAAAGAGCCCAGCGTTATGTCTGCCGGCTCCTGTGGTTGTATCGGAATTGTGCATACGGCTTTAGCTATTATGTCACGGGCATTGACGTCCGGCGGGACGATATCGTCAAAGTTAAGACCGAGGAGCAGGACGGGTACATCTACTATGTGACGGACTATGCCTGGGTATACAAAGACGAGCGGCCGTCATTCTTTGGGCTTCGCTGGGACAATTTTGTGGGGTGGAAGATGCAGGCCGTAACGGAAGATGTCGAAAGGTGTATGCTGGCGTTCCGGATAACGCCATTCGATAAGAAGGAGTGATATCATGATAAAAGAGATTCAGTTTCAACGCAGAAAGAAAACCATCTACGCAATGGACGAAGACTACAAAGTCGTTGGCCAGTGGGAATGTCGGGACGATTTTGTCCCCGGTTACAATGCATCGGGCGACCCGAGAGGAAGCCTGCCGAATGGGCTTTATACCCATGTCCACGCAGAAGTTACGAATGGTTGCTACGGGCCTGCCTACGGCAATTTTTACATCACCAGTGGCGACCCCAGGGGCAGGGATATCCACGGCGGCGGCTCCGGGCTTCCGGATCCGTATGCCGATTACCAGGGATGGATGCCGACGTATGGCTGCCTGAGGATGCAAAATGCGGACGGCGTAGAACTGTCGCAGATGATTATTGACAGCGGAAACGACGTGGAACTGACGGTTGTGGAGGGCTATTGATGTATGATATTTCAAGACTTCGACCAACGAACAAAGAAACTGCTGTTGCTATTCTTATCGTTACTGTTATGCTGGTGGTTATTTTTTGCACCGGGTACATGCTCGGCCTCCGGAACGCAGATACCGGTACCGGAGGAGAAAACTTACACGATAACGGAGACCCAGCTGCGGGGATTAGAAATGAGATTACAAACGCTGGATCAGGTATTAGCACAGCAGTCTCCGGAATTGACAACGCTTCAGCTGCAGCTGACCGAGTCGAGGCGAGAATTAGCGACGCTCAGGAACGAGCTGAGTATCTCAAAGGAACAGCTGACGAAGGCAGAAGAATCATTGCGGAATGCCAATCTATACTTAGAGAAGTGCGCAGCAGAGGAAAAGAAAACCCGGTTAAAAATTAAAGCCCAGCGTAACACCTGGGCTGCGGTAGCGGCCTGTCTGGTGGTAGCATTGGCCGTGAAATAAAAAAGGCATCCTTCGGGGTGCCTTTATTTTTTTTGCTGATAAGGGTCAGGAAACACACCGGGCAGCCCCGTGGAGGCGGTTCCACATGGGTACCCGAGCGATACCATTAGAAACAAAAAGAAACCGCCCTATTGTCAGAATAGAGCGGTTGACAGGGATTGATTACCTCGTGAAAATCTCCCATTCTTGCAGGGACAGGACGGCAGCGCCCCAATCCCTGAGGGCTTCATCGGTTCCGCAGTCGTCACAGATATAACATTCTGCATGACGGCTCCTGGCGTTCGTGGTCAGCCTGCGCTTCATGTTTGGGCTACCACAGCGAGGACAAGCTGGCAGGTGGTAACGCTCTTGTAACCTGCCGAACGCCTCCAAAAACGACGCTGGGTCCGTTGCCAGCTGTTTTAATGTGTCAATCACGGCGTCCATCAGGACACCGTTGTCAATGTGAAAGTCTGCGAAACCGTCTACAATGGTCTGCAGGTATGTTTCGGACGGGGCAGCGTATTCCGGATGGCCAACCATGACATACCCCATGGCCCGGCGGCGCTGGCCGTTGATCGTGATGAGGAACGTCTTCTTTTCGTAAAGCCATGGGAAGCCCTCATAACGGTCCAGGGCCTCTTCATCCTCCGGACTGATGAGCCACACGCCAACCGGCACGAACGACCCTCTGAGGGGCTCCACGTTTGCGACACCGTTATGTTTGGCATTTCCCCGGAACGTGAGCCGGTACCCGGAGATAAAAGCGGTACCGACAATCTCTGCATCCGGGCAGCGCCGTTTCATCTGGTCAATGTTCAGGTTGCTTCCATAAGCGATATATAGTTTCATTTTTGTTTCCTTTCTCCCCGTATGGCCGGTAGGTCAGCCGTTATATTATGCCGCTGATTCGTTGCTCCCGTCAGTGCGGAAGGCGGCGGTGAGATGCAGGCGGGCCGTCCGGAACTCCCAGCCTTTGAGACCCAGGCGGTTCTTCAGTACCCGTAGCATCAGCTGTCTTTTCTGTTCCTTCGTAAGCTTTGCAGCGCTCTTGAAGAACAGGCGGCCTGTCGTCTCTTTTGCTTCAATGGCCCAGGCGCTCATGGCCAAGCAGAACTGGATGTATGCCTTAATCTTTCCGGCGTGGGTAGTGCCGTTGAACAGCCGGAATTCCACAGTACCTTTTGTAAAAAAAGCGTGGAGGTTGATTCCATGGTACCGGGTGACGTTATAATGGGCTCTATTGTTTGTACCGGTGTACCCGTCATTCAGGCTGCTGTACCAGATGCGCTCCACGCTGTCTTTCGTTCTCACGTTGTCATGCTTCATGGCCGTGAGAAGATTCTTATTCATTTTTTTGCAGAACCGGCCGGAACGGTAGGAGCTGATGTTCAGGGCTTCATAGAACAAATCCTGTCTGCCGACCGCAAAATTCATCAGGCGCTGGAGGCTGTCCACGGTGTGCCGGGAAGCATCCACATGTACGTGGATTCCGCAGGAACTGTCTGCCTTAGCTCCGTTCTCCCGGAGAAGCCGGACAATCTTCTGTAAATCTTCGATGTCCTCATACTGGAGGATAGGTGTTACGACTTCGCAGCCGCCGCTACGGTCGTTCAGGCTTCCGTCTGATACGCATTTCCAGGTGCGGCCTTTGCGGTCCGTTGCTGCCCAGGCACTGTACCCGAATACACCGGCAGCGTTCCATGATGCTGTCCCAAAGTAGCAGGCGATTATGGCTGCTGCATTTTCTCTGGTGATTCCGATTAACTCAATCTCGACTCCAAAATTCTGTTCTTTCAGTAACATGGTGTTTGCTCCTTTCCTCTTATCCGTTATGCTAACTTGAAGGTGTGGTTTTTGGCCACTACGTAGTAGGTGTACTTCTTTCCGTCCCGGCTTTCTTTGTAAACCTTGCTGATGTCCCCGAGCTTTACCCGTTTGCAGTTTTTCTGCCGGCGTACGAAGTCGACAACTGCCGGAGCGTACTGCGTGAGGTTTACAGACTTGTTATAGAAGCGGTCTCTTCTGTAGGTTTCCCACCGTGCGTCCCGCTTTTCTCTTGCGTCTTCGGCTTCTTTTCTGGTCACGTAGTAATCTTTGCGGTGTCCGAGCTGGTACCATTTTTCAGTGTAGATGACTTCCAGATGATTGTTCCAGACTGTCCGTTCCCAATCTTCTTCCGGAACCCGGCCAACCACCAGCGTGGTTACGTTGTAGCCCAGGTCGTAGTCACTGCCGCAGTCATCAAGGTAAATCCGGATGCGGTCGTTCCCTTTTACGAGGTCAACCTTTGCGGTCTCTCCCTGGCTCCCGTTCATGCTGCTGGTGTGGATGGTGTAGCCCATCGCAATGTAACTTACAACTTCAAACGTGAATTTTTTGTCGATGTCGGTTCTTTTCATTTTCGTTTCTCCTTTTTGCTTTTGTTTTTTCGTTTGGTGGTTTCTGTATTTCACCTTACAGTTACACAATGCAACATGCCGGTTGCTTTGTCAAGGGTATTTGTCAAAATTTTTTTGGACAACGTAAAAAATAAATTTGACATTGTATATTGTTTATGGTACTATTACCATGAGGAAGGGGGCGAGGATGTGACCGCACGACAAGTTATAGAAATGGCGCTGGCCTACAAAGGCATGAACAAAACGGAGCTGGCGTCCCAGCTGGGCTGGACCAAGCAGATTTTGGCAGCGAGGATGGACACAGGAAAGTTTACATTAGAAGAATGGGCCGCCATAAGCCAGGCCATCGGAGCCAAGATTGATTTTGTCCTGAAGTTTGAGGATGGCCACAAAGTAATCATCACGGAATAAAAAAAGCCCGGAAGCATCGAAGCTTCCGGGTCTTTCTTTTTTTGGAGCTAATCCGGCTTTTTCAGCATACCGGCTTTCGTTCTGATTTTCGGGCGTTCTGTTCCTGGCTCCCTGACAATCAGTTCAGAGAGCTCACAGTGCAACGCCTCACAGATTAAATCCAGGTGATGCAGGTTGACACGTTCCGCCAGTTCCCAATAATAGTCGTTGATGGTACTGGCCCTGATCTGCGTCATCCGTGCCAGATCGGCTTGAGAGAGTTTCCGCTCACCAAGGCGGGCGCTCAGCAAAATTCTAATCATAGCCACCGTGCTCCTTTACGTTAGATTTTACCCGATGGAGTATTTTCTCGCAGGGCAACGGTAGAATATAACATTTTGAGTTAGATTATGACGGAATCCGTTATAAAAAAGAACAGGGAAACTGATTTACAGTTACCCTGTTTTTTCTTTACGAAGTGTAAAGCGGAAAATCAAACATGAAAACCCCAAATCCAGTGTACATGCGTACTGGAGGATTTTGTGGGGTTCGGATAAGACTATCATGGTGGAGGTGGAGGGAGTCGAACCCTCGTCCGAACATATTGTCATACAACTTTCTCCGAGCGCAGACAGCATACTTTGTTTCGCTCCGACACCGCCTGCCGACCGGCTGCGCCATCGCTAGTTCGTAAGATTTAACCCGGAGCTACGAACCTTGCTCACGGACGATCCCGCTAAGTGACGTTCTTACCGCTCCTGCGGGAGCCGGATTGGCAGAACGGGCGCCTAAATCAGGCTGCCAGTGCTAATTCGTGATCTGCGTTTAAGTTTAAACGTCCACCGTTTAACGTGCTGATGGAACCACGGCTCGCTTATCGTACACCACCTATACCCGTCGAAGCCTTTACACCCCCGGT
>JAEEGL012527461.1_pt1 | contig 37049 bp, 25 predicted proteins | sample 9134231 | NCBI WGS metagenome assembly JAEEGL01 (sample SAMN16246548, study PRJNA631951) | gut metagenome | biome: gut microbiome; feature: rumen; material: fiber-attached | host: Bos | place: Iran: Karaj | collected 2018-10 | reverse complement strand
TTTTTATATTGAAGAATTTGCTAGATATGATGTCTTCTATGGTGGTATTTCAAATATATTAGTTCTATTACTATGGGTTTACTTATTATCTTATATATATGTCTTAGGAATGGTAATTAATGCTAGTAATTATAGAGAAGTGTAATCTTCTTTTTTTGTGGAATTGAAAAGTAACTGATAAAATGATATAATACAAAAGTGAGGTATGAATATGAAAATAATCAAAAATATGTTAAATAAGTTCATGAATAATGCCTTATATAAAGCAAAAAAAATGAAAAAAGAACATTTTATTCGTGAATATTTCAAAAATAATGTATTATTTGTCTCATTTGTAATAACAGTAGTATTAAATGCTACTTTACTACGCTTTTTCTGTATGCATTCAATAGAAAATTATTTATCATGGAAAGCCATAGTAGCAGATACCTTCATGGTAACTTTTATAGGAGCTTTTGGTTACCTATTTAAACCAAAGAATCGCATTTTTTACTATGGGGCATTATGCGTATTTTTTACAGCTATCTGTATGATAAATTCAGTTTATTATACATTTTATACATCATTTGCTTCAATCTCTATGATATCACTTACTCAGTATATTGGAGATGTAGGTGATGCAGTAGTTGAGAATGTCTTACAATTAAAAGATATGGTATATGTAATTCCTCCTATTATTTTCTTAATGATTCACATAAGATTAGTAAAAAAGAATTACTATAAAAGAATTGAATTAAAATCAGATAGAAGAAAATCAACAATTAAAACATTAGGTTTTTCAGCAACACTATTACTAATTTTTTTACTTACATTATCATCATTAGATATATCAAGATTTATGAAACAATGGAATAAAGAGTATATTGTAATGCGTTTTGGTATTTATGTCTATCAAGCAAATGATGTTTTTACTTCTCTACAACCTAAGATTAATTCTATGTTTGGATATGATAAAGCTAAAAAAACATTTACCGACTATTTTGCTGAGAAAAATGATACAGCTACTACAAATGAAATGACAAATGTCTTTGCTGGCAAAAATGTAATTGTTATTCATGCAGAAAGTATGATGACAAATGTAATAGGGTTATCATTTAATGGTGAAGAAGTAACCCCAAATTTAAATCGTTTATCAAATGAAGGAATGTATTTTTCAAATTTCTATTCACAAGTAAGTGTCGGAACAAGTAGTGATTCAGAATTAACGTTTAACACTTCACTATTACCTACTAAAAGTGGTACAGCATTTGTATCATATTCAGATCGTACTTACATTGGTATCCCTACTTTATTAAAAGAAAAAGGTTATTATACATTTAGTATGCATGCTAATAACGCAGATTTCTGGAATCGTAGAGCGATGCATAATAAATTGGGTTATGACAAATTTTATAGTAAAGTTGATTATGAAGTTACCAAAGAAAATACTATAGGCTTAGGTTTATCAGATAAAGAGTTTTTCCACCAATCTGTGGAAAAAATATCTGAGATTCAAAATGAACATGAAAAATGGTATGGAGTATTAATCATGTTAACAAACCATACCCCATTTTCAGAAACAGATAAATATGGTGAATTTGCCGTAGATATAAAAGAAAAAACTACCAATGAAGCAGGGGAAGAAATAGAAATTACATATCCTTATATGGAAGGAACAAAACTAGGTAATTATTTTAAATCAATCCATTATGCTGATGCAGCTCTAGGAGAATTTATAACTGGTTTAGATGAGAATGGCTTATTAGATAATACTATAATTGTCTTATATGGAGACCATGATGCTAGATTACCTAGAAAAGACTATAACAGATTGTATAATTACGATAAAGAAAATGATGATATCTTAGATAAAGAAGACCCAGAATACAAAGAATATGACTCATATCAATACGAATTAGGTAGAAAAGTACCATTTATTATCTGGTCTAAAGATATGAAAGGAACAAAGTACAATTTTGAAAATACAAATGCCATGGGTATGTATGATGTTGCCCCAACACTAGGAAATATGTTAGGATTTTATAATAAATATTCATTAGGACATGATATATTTGACATTAAAGAAAATAATATTATTGTATATCCAAACGGAAATTGGTTAAATAACAAATTATATTATAATAGTCAAAAAGCTGCATACTTACCATTAACAGAAGAACCAATTAATGAAGAAGATATAAATAACAATATAGAGTATGCTAATAAGATATTAGATATATCAAATGACATAATTGTATTTGATTTATTAAATAAAGAAAAAAATAAAGAAATAGAAAGTAGGGAATAATCAAAATGAAATTAAAAAAGAAAGTTCGTAGAGCTCTTATTATATTTTTAATTCTCTTAGCATGTCTAGTAGGATTCTTAATCTTCAGAGGCCAAAAAGAAAAACCAAAAGAAGTAAAAGAAGTAAAAGTAATCAATGAAGTAAAGACATTTGGTTATACATTAAAAGAAAATAAACCAGCTGAATATAAAAAAATGTTTGAAGAATTAAAAGAAATATTAAATACTGAGCCAATAGATGAAGAAAAGTATGCCGAGAAAATAGCTGAAATGTTTATATATGATTTCTATTCATTAAATGATAAAACAGCTAAAACAGATATAGGTGGAGTAGAATTTGTATACCCAGCAATATTAGAAAATTTCTTACAAAATGCCCAAGATACATATTATAAATATATAGAAAGCAATGTATATGATAATCGAAAACAGAGTTTACCGGTTGTAACAGATATTAAAATTAATAGTATTGAAAAACAACCATTTGCTTATAATGACTCAACAGATGAAAATGCATATACTATATCAGTATCATGGGATTATACAGATTCACAATTTTCAAACTATCAAAAAGAAGCTAAACTAATATTCGTACATGATAATGAAAAATTATACTTAGTAGAACTACAATAGTAGTTCTTTTTTTTAAAAAGAAAAAGAGTAATTTCTTACTCTTATTCATTGGAATCAGAGGAACTATCTCCATCGCCTGATTCAGATCCACCTTCGTTTCCAGAACCGGATCCACCCTCGTTTCCAGAACCAGATCCACCCTCGTTTCCAGAACCGGATCCACCCTCGTTTCCAGAACCAGATCCACCCTCGTCACCAGAGCCGGATCCATTTTCATTTCCACTGTTTTCTCCATCGTCATCATCATCATCTTTGTCTTTGTCTTTATCTTTATCTTTTTCCTTTTCTTTATTCTCATCATCAGTTTCCTTGGTACTAGATAAAGTTAAAACAACACTACCCTTAATTAAATCTGTTCTTCGTTTAGCAGGTTCGCTTTGTGAAACAACACTACCACCTGTCCCTTTAAAAGAAATGCTAACGCCATAGGTTGAAGCTAATGATCTTGCTTGAGTCTCAGTAAGACCAGTAAAATCGGGTAATAATGTATAACCAGAACCAGTCTTATAAGGGCCTTCTCCAATAATTACTTTTTCATAAGGTTTATTAATAGAAAAGTGAAATTCCGTAATAGCTTCATGAGAAACTAGTTCTAGATTTTCTTTCATAGCTTGAATAATATCTTTACGACTACTTTTATTAGGAATATAATCCCATAAAACCATTCTAGCTCTTTCATCATAAATCATTTGACCAGAACCTTGTAAATACAATTGTTGAATATTAATAATATTTGCATCATCAGAACTTAAACTCTTCTTAACAATATCTTTACCAACATTATAGAAAGATAATATTTGCTTAGTAGTAAGATTAGTATCCATACTATTAGATACTGTATTCATAATACTCATGAATGTTCCAACATCAGTAATATCTTTCATTTTATTAACAAGAGCCATAACAATCTCTTGTTGATGCTGTCCACGTCCAAAATCTCCATTTACAAGAGATTTACGATTTCTAGCATAAACTAGAGCTTGTTCACCATTTAATGTTTGGTGTCCAGGTTGGATACAAACTTCATTCTCTCGATTAGAATTATCTGTACATAGAGTTTGTTGAACATCAATATCAACACCTCCAACAGCATTTACTAATTTAACTAATCCCTTAAAATTAATCTTAGCATAATAATCAATTTTTACATCAAAATAATTTTGAATTGTATTAATCATACAATCATTACCATATGCAGCAGCATGAGTTATCTTATTTTCAGGATGACCACCCCAACAAGCAATTGGGACATAACTATCACGAGGAATAGATAACATCGTAGCATTCAAAGTTTTAGGATTGAAAGTAATTAATATTAAAGTATCTCCATTCGCAATTGCATTCTTAGTAAGAATTTCATCTGTAGAATCAATTCCCATTAACAGAATAGTAAATGGTTCAGTAATTGATTTACCAGCTGAAGCAGTTTCAATAATAGAAGTAGCTGCTTTTTTCATTTCTTTTTCTTTTTTAATAATTACTCTAGTATCTTTCTCAATATTTTCATATCCAGTAATACCAGAAAACATTGAAACATAACTATCACTAACAAACATAGCTTGAATTTCATTAGCATACATATCAACTAACATCGAAGTATAATCTTCATATTCAACAATTTCGTTATTATCTTGGAGATTATTTTCCTTAATTATTAATTGGGGAATAATATAACCATCAGGTGACTTAGTATCTGCCAAAATTCCTATTTTCATATCACTGATATCTGCTATATCTTGAGCAGGATTACTAGCCATTACCAGTAAATCAGATGTGTATATAACAGTATTTTTATTTAAATTATCTATTTTCCCATATACATATTGGATAGCATACCCAACTCCTACGCAAATAATAGTATATAGAATTACCAACAAGAAAAATAACCATTTTTTCTTTTCACTCTTTTTACGATGAACACGAATTCTCCATAAAAATAATAAATCAATAACTACTAAAGCACCTATTATAATATAACGAATCATATCCTCAATAGAACTAAGTAAATATATTTCATAAATTACAAAGCCAGAAGCAGCTAAAGCAATTATAAAAAACAATATCATAATAAAATGAACAATTCCATGTCCCTTCTTTTCTTTCTTTTTTGACATAGACACCTCCAGAAATTTAAAGTCTACTATAAGATTATACAAAAAATAATTAATTTAATCAAGTCAGCATTCTCTTATCAAATAAGAAAAAAAAATCGTTGTAAAATAATGTAAAATCAATAAAAAGAAAATAAAATATTATAGTTTACAAACCATTCATTGATATAATATAAGTACAAGAATAGGAGTAAAGAAGGTGATAACATGAAAAAGTTAAATTATATACTATTATTAACTATAATAGGAATACTTTTTTTAGCTAAAAATGTTAATGCCTTCGATATAAATAATTATCGTTATCGAGGATTATGTGGGAACTATGAAGTAGCCAGATTTAAAGAAGATGGTGCAATTGAAACTATAAGTTGTCATAATACTTATGAACAAGCTAAAAGTTCTATGGTCAATAATGGTGAAAATGGAACTGCAATATTAGTTAAAATTGGTTCAGAAACAAAAATAATAGACGCTAATGTAGCTTTATTAGACTTAACAGTTAATCCTGAATCATTAACTTATTTTTATACAAATAAAGAATTAACTGGTTCTGCTTATACTTATATGGCTACATCTTCTCAATATGGTGGAGTAGATGGTGCTCATCTAGAAACATCTTATTCAAATACTTATGGTACTTGGGTAGCAAAAGTAAGAATTGGTAATTTTACAGGTTGGATAAAACAATCAACTTATGAAATTGTTCCTATAACTTGGGTAAAATCAATAAGCTCTTATTCAGTAACAAACAATGATATCCGTCACAATTATGTTGCGAAAGTTCAAAATAATTATAATGGATCTAGTGGTAGAACAATTGGTCCTAAACCAGATATGTTACCAGTAGGAACTTATTATAGTTATGATGGTCACTATTTCTATCAAGATATAGTTACAATGATTAAAGATTATAAAAATAATAATTACAATAATTCAATTAATAAAAATAATCCATATTATAACTATTATATGTATTTATCAAACCATACTAAAACGACTTATTCTAGTATCAATATAGATGAATACATCCGTAATAACTTAGGTTATAAAAAGAATGTCTATGGTAAATCAGCTTCTTCTGGAACATCAAGATTATATGGTTCAGGTACATTCTTCTATTATGCTCAAGAAAAATATGGAGTAAATGCTATATTATCATTAAGTTTAAGTAGAAATGAAACTGGTAATGGTACAAGTAGTTTATCAATTAATAAAAATAATGGCTTTGGTCTTAATGCTGTAGATTCTAATCCAACGCAAGCTGCCAATTGGTATCCATCATTTTCTAGTAGTATTCTAGGATATGCTTCAAAATGGATTACTTATGGTTACGCTCATCCTAGAGATTGGCGCTACTATGGCCCACAATTTGGTGATAAATGGATTGGTATGAATGTAAAATATGCCTCTGATACCTATTGGTCAGAAAAAATGGCCTCAAACTATTATAGTTTAGATAAAGCATTCGGTCTACAAGACTATAACTATTATCAATTAGGAGTAGTAAAAGGTAAAGCCAAAGCTTACCTTCAACCATCAACTAATTCTACAATACTATATACCTATACTGAAAAAGAAGATGCTGTAGTAATTATAGGTGAAACTACTCAAAATAACCAAAAATGGTATAAATTAGCAAGTGATATTAATCAAGACCAAAATGGTTATGAAAAAACAAGTGGAGATTATAATTGGTCTAGTGCAGTCTACGTATTAGCTTCTGAAATTGATAAAATTAATAATGCTAAAAATGGTTATCAAGACCCTAATCAAGTATACCAATATCAAAATTCTTCATATGAGTATGACTTATATATTGAAAATGCTGAATTAAAACCAAAAGTTGCAATTTCAACCAAAGACACTCCATATTATTATGATAGTTCCTTATCATCTGGAACAGGACAAACACTATTAAAAGATCGTTATGTTATGGTATATACCACAGCTTTAGAAAACGGAATGCCAGTTGCTTACCTAGTAACAAGCGACTATTTCCATGATCAAAAAGAATGGGTAAGTGCTGATTCTATTAAATTTACTTCAACCAATTATGGACGAGTTAGTGTAAATACATCAGGAAATCAGTACACTTGGGTTAACTATAATACGGAAGATGCTGAATACTCAATTATTAGTGGTTTATATACTTATGCTTATGTTCCTATTCTAGAACAAATAAATACTGCTACAGATATATGGTATAAAGTACCAGTAAGTCTAACAGATAATAATAATATTTATGGTTATACACTTGCTACTTATCCAACTGTAACAATAACTACAGCTACACCTATAATCACAAATAGTAAACCAACTATTAATGCCAAAGATCAAATAATAGAAGAACAAGCTAATTTTGATCCAAAACAAGGTGTAGAGGCCAATGATCCAGAAGATGGTAATATTACAAACAAAATAGAAGTAATTGAAAATACCGTAAATACAAACCAACCAGGTGAATATAAAGTAACCTATAAAGTAGCAGACAGTTCAAATCAAGAAGTAACAAAAACTATAAAAGTAACAGTAAAAGAAAATAAAGCTCCGGTAATAAATGCTAAAGATAAAACAATCTATACAAATGAAGAATTTAATCCAAAACAAGGTGTAACAGCAAATGATGCAGAAGACGGAGATTTAACAAGTAAAATAGAAATCAAAGAAAATACTGTAAAAATAGATACTCCTGGAACTTATAAAATAATTTATAAAGTATCTGATTCTAAAAATAAAACTACTACTAAAGAAATAAAAGTAATAGTAAAAGAAAAAGTAGAAATTAATTTAGAAGATATTGATATTACAGAATTACAAGAAAAACAAGAAGAAGGAGAATTCTATTTAAATAGTCTAAATTGGAATAAAGATAAGAAAAAATTCTCAATTAGTGGATATTGTATTATTTTAAATCATAATAACACTAAAGAAAAAGAATATGTCTTAGTATTTGTAAATAGAAATAATAATAAAACCTATACTTCTACAATCAGTAGTTGGGAAGAATCTACTCCATATGACTTAGGTAGTGAAAATGGAAACAGTTATACTGATTCTTGGTTTAAAGGAGAAATAGATTTCTCAAATATTCCTAATGGAGATTATGATATTTATCTATTAGCTAAAACAAATGATTATTATACAATCCAATTAGTAAATAATTTCTTAAATAGAAACATATCTAGAAGAGGAGAAGATAATAATCATGGTTATAATTTTAAAGTTCAACAAAGAACTAAAACAAAAGAATTACAGTTATCAGTAAGAGAAGAACTATATACAGCTAGTGAAGCACCAACTAGTAGAAATATGGTAAATGGCTACGATGAAATAAAATTCACTGATAATAAACTATATATATTTGGATATTCTTACGATTATGAAGGTGAATACAAAGATCAATTCGCAATAACTAGAAAAATAATATTCGAAAACAATTCATCATATGAACAAAAAGATTATAATGTAGGAAGTATTAAAGGACCATTTGAATTACAAACATTAGATAACAAAGATAAAACATATGCCTGGTTTGAAACATCTTTAGACATTACAAGTCTATCAAAAGGTACTTATACATTACTAATATATACAAAAACAAATAATGCTGAAAACTATGATGAAATGCCTGATATGCTAAAAAGACTAAATGAAACTCAAACGATTAATGGTAAAAAGTATACTATTTATTGTAATCGTAATAAAAATAATCGTATAGAATTAAAAGTAGAATAAAAAGAAGTGTAATATTTACATTTCTTTTTTTTATATTATCTAAAATAAAACAAGATATTATTGCAAAAATTACAAATAATATATAAAATATATTTAAGGAAGATATGTCTTTGGTTCAGACGAATTCCTTTTGGTTTTCATCTGTAGTCTTAATGACTCAGATTTTTTTTTCTATCTAAATAGTAGAATAAATACTATAATAAATAGAAGAGTTATGATAAAAATGAAACATCTAAAACATATCTTCATAATATTATTCGCAAAGAATTGGAGGAAAGTATGAAAGAATTACAAGAAAAATATGCCAAAGTATTATTAGAAACCTGCCTAAAAGTTGAAAAAGGGCAACCATTATTAATTAGTTATAATATTGAAAGAAGAGACTTTGTTAGAATAATTACTAAATTAGCCTATGAAATGGGAGTAAAAGATATCTATTATGATTCTTCTGATCCATATTTAAAACATGATGCTTTAAAGAATTTAGAAATTGAAGAATTAAAAAAACTATCTTTTTGGGATAAAAGTGTCTGGAATGAATATGGTAAGAAAAATGCGGCATTCTTAATGTTAGCATCTGAAACTCCAGGTTTAATGAAAGATATAGATTCTAATAAAATAACAGAAATGACTAAGTTTGCGTTAGAGTCTAGAAAAGAATTTGAAGCAATGCGAGATAAATCACTTCTTTCATGGTGTATCGCAGCTGTCCCAACAGAAGCTTGGGCCAAAGAATTATATCCATTGAGTAGTAATCCAGTAGATGACTTATGGAATGCTATCTTTAAAATATGTAGTATTACAGAAGAAGATCCTGTAGCTATTTGGACTAAAAAGATAGAGATGTTAGATAAAAGAGCTAAGAAATTAAATGATTATCAATTTAAAACACTAAGATATAAAAGTTCCAATGGTACTGACTTCCAAATAGATTTACCTAAAAATCATATTTGGGCATCAGGAAAAAGCCGTTTAGCGAATAACAAAGAGGTTCTATTTAATTACCCGACAGAGGAGATATTTACTTCCCCAGATTGTTTTAGTGCCGAGGGAATTGTTTATGCATCTAAGCCTTTATCTTATCAGGGCGTAATCATAGAAGATTTTTGGGTTCGTTTTGAAAATGGTAAAGCAATTGAAGCTCATGCTGAAAAAGGAAATGAGACTTTACAAAATATGATTCATATATGTGCTAATTCAGATCTCTTAGGGGAGGTTGCCTTAGTACCATATGATTCTCCTATCTCAAATACCAACCAAGTCTTTTTAGAAACCCTTTTTGATGAAAATGCTGCTTGTCATATTGCTTTAGGAGATTCTTTTACAGAATGTATAGAAAATGGACCAAATATCTCTAAAGAAGAATTATTTAATGAACATCATTTAAACAATTGTGATTCACACACAGACTTTATGATAGGAACAAAAGATTTAAATATCATAGGTATCACTAACCAAGGAAAAGAAATACAAATATTTGAAAATGGAAACTTTTCAGAAGAATTCAACTAAAAAAGATCTCACTTGAGATCTTTTATTTTGCTAAAACAATTGAGATGGTATCACAAGAATTTACTTCTCCACCTAAGAATCCATCATAATAATCTCCTGGATCATACCCATCAACCTTTTTCCCAGTAATATTAACAGTTAATCCTGGACATAAACCTTGTAGATAAGATTTAAGACCACTAGCCGCACTTTCATAAGTGCTATATTGTTGTAATGTTGAAGTAATTTGCGATCCTCTAATAGAAGAACATTTATTACAAGTAGGAGTATTATCATTATTATTGTTGCCACTATTGTTGTTATCATTATTTGTCACAGGATTATTATTATTATTATTATTACTATTACTATTATTGTTACTGTTACTGCTACTGCTATTATTGTTACTATTATTATTTGATTCACTCTTTCCATTACTCAAGGTAATAGTAATTGTAGTACCACTAGATATTTCACTACCTGCTTGAATAGATTGTGCTAATACAGTATCTTTTCTTTTAGTGCTATTACGATATACAAAACTATACTTTAATCCTGCCTTTTCTATTTTAGAAATTGCTTCACTCTTAGATAAACCAATAACATTAGGAACTGTCTTTTTAGCACCATCACTTATTTTAACTACTATTGTATCATTATTTTTAATAGCGTCCCCTGTTTTATAAGAGTAAGAAATAACTTTACCAGCTTGAACACTATCACTGAATTCATGTACTTCTTCATAAGGAATATTGTATTGTCCAGCCCATTCCATAAATTCTTGATAAGAATCAAATTTAGGCATCTTTAAACTACCTTTTGAAAGAGTAATTGTAATAACAGTACCTTGTTCAATTGTATCATCTTTTTGATAATTAGCTTTAATAATATGGTTTTCTTCTACTGAATCATCATATTGATCTTGGAAAGTAATCTTAACTTTATTTTTAATAGCCCATTCAGCAATATCTGTCATAGTATAATCTGTAAAATCAGGAATCTTTATTTCAGGCCCTTTACTAATTGTAACTATAACTTCTTCATCATGAATTTTAACCATTTCACCAGCTTTTTTATTCTGTGAAATAGCAAATCCTTTCTTTATTTTCTTATGAAAATCTCTTTCTATTTTATAAGATAATTGATTTTGTTTCATATAGAATTCTACTTCAAATTGACTTTTATTAGTAAAATCAATTAGTTTTACTTCTTCGAATCCTAATTCTTCACCATAAGAGAATTTTAAATTTAATTCATCATCTCTTTTAAAAGTACCAGTAGCACTTTGCTCTATAACTGTATCTTTTGGTTTTTCACTCTCAACAAATTCAACTGTTACATTACTTAAATAATTTTTCTTTACAAATTCTATAACAGTATCCCCATCCCAACCAATCATACTAGGAATCATTATTTCTTTAGAAGGATTAGGACCATCACTAATCGAAATAGTTATTTCTTTTACTTCTTTAAGAGGAGTACCAGAATCAATATTTTGACTAATAACAGTATATTCAGGAATCATATCACTATACTCATACTCTTGTGTAACAGATATCTTATTTTTATCAGCCCATTTTAATACTTCCGTAATACTTTTTCCACTAAAATTAGGAGTAGTATTAGTACCAATACTAGTAACCGAAGGAACTTTAATACCTATTAATAAAAAACTCAATAATAGAATCCCACATATAAAAATTAATGATTTATTATTTCTTCGATAAGTAATTGATACAATAGTAAACAAAATAGTAAAAATAGTAAGTAATAAACTCTGTATCAAAGATAATATAGAATTGCTCTGATTTGTAATAATAAACACAAATGAAATAATAGAAATAATACATACCACAATTAAAAAGAAATGAACAAAAACATGAGAAGTATGTTTTTCTTTCTTAATTTGAATATCATCAAAAACTTTTTTTTTATCAGGAACTATTTCCTTAACTTCTTCAATAGGTTGATTTACTTCATTACCTGAATTATTATTTTTATTTTTAGAAGAAGTCTTTTTCTTTTTTTCGCTCATAGAACACCTCCATACTATAATAATTATATAATAAAGATAAGAAAAAGAAAAAGAATTAACAAAAGTAAATTGTAAATAATTGTCTATTATAGTTCTTAAAAGAGCCATGATACTGGGTTGTTTAATTAAAAAAAATGATTTATAATAAAAAATGATGAAAGCGATTAGATAAATTTAAAAGTTGAAAGAGTTTGAAAGTAACCGAATCACTATAATTAAAAATAGGTTTAGACGATACTCTTAAGAGTTAAATGTCGGTACTAAATGCTTAATTAAAAAAGTAGGAGAATGTTTATTCTCCAACTCGTATATCATCATTAAAGGTGAGGAAGACTTAAAAACTTTCATCAAAAATAATTAGTCGTTACTTAAAAAATATTTAGAAGGAGGTAAAATGAAAGGAATTATTTTAGCTGGTGGTTCAGGTACAAGATTATATCCTATTACCGAAGGAACCAGTAAACAATTGATGCCTATTTATGATAAGCCAATGATTTTTTATCCACTATCAGTATTAATGTTGGCAGGCATCAAAGATATTTTAGTAATTACTACGCCGGGGGATCAACCTGCCTTTAAGAATCTATTAAAAGATGGAAGTCAGTTTGGAGTAAATATCTCGTATGTAGTACAACCATCACCAGATGGCTTAGCTCAAGCATTTATTTTAGGAGAAGATTTTATCAAAGATGATGAATGTGCCATGATCTTAGGAGATAATATTTTCTATGGAAATGGTTTTGATGAGACTTTAGTTAGAGCTAGAAAAAATGCTGAAGAAGGATATGCCACTATATTTGGAAATATTGTAAAAGATCCTCAAAGATTTGGAATTATGGAATTACAAGGAAATAATGTAATAAGTGTAGAAGAAAAACCTGCACAACCAAAATCAAATTATGCTATTACAGGATTATATTTTTATCCAAAGGGAGTTGCAGAAAAAGCTAAACAAATTAAACCATCAGCAAGAGGCGAATTAGAAATAACCACTTTAAATGATATGTATCTTCAAGATAAAAAATTAAAAGCTGAAGTACTAGGAGAAGGTTTTGTATGGTTTGATACTGGTACCTTTGATAGTCAAATAGACGCTGCTAATATGATAAGAACTATTGAGAAGAATAAAGATAAAGTAATATGTTGCCCAGAACAAATTGCTTTCTATAAAAATTGGATAACTAAAGAAAAATTACAAAAAAGAGCAGATTTATTAAAGAAAAATACTTATGGAGAGTATTTATTTAAAGTATTAAATGAAACAAAATAGGAGGTCATCTATGGATAAATTTGAACTAGGTAGAAAAGAAGAAATGTGTGTTGATATAAAATCAAATATAATTGAAACTAATTTATTAGATTGTTATATCATAGAAGAATATAGATTTGGAGATGAGAGAGGTTACTTTACATCTATAACTAAAAAACAAACTGATGCCCTAAAATTTGCTGGTTGGAAACAAGATAGCGAATCAAAGTCTGTAAAAGGAACTTTACGTGGGCTTCATTATCAAAAAGAACCTTTCTGTCAAGCTAAGATTGTTAAATGTATTGAAGGAGCAGTATTAGACGTTGTTGTTGACTTAAGAAAAGATTCTCCAACATATAAGAAGTATGCTGCCATAGAATTGACAAAAGAAAATGGTAGAATGTTATATGTTCCTAGAGGGTTTGCTCATGGTTTCCTAGCTCTAGAAGATAATACTAGATTTGGTTATCAAGTAGATAATGCCTATACTCCTAGAATGGAAGAAGGTTTTGCTTGGGATGATCCAACAATTAATATTCCATGGAAAGAAATATTTAAAAAATATGGTATTGATAAACCAATATTATCAGAAAGAGATATGAATAGACCTAAATTATCAGAAATTAAAACAACTTTCTTAAGAAGACCAAAAAGATTCCTAGTAACAGGAGTAAATGGCCAATTAGGTTACGATATTGTTAAAGAACTAAAAGAAAGAGGCGAAACAGATATTCTACCTCTAACAAGAGACGACATGGATATTACAGATAAAGAAAAAGTAACACAAATAGTAAAAGCATATCAACCAGACGTAATATTCCATTGTGCTGCTTGGACTGCTGTTGATAAAGCTGAAGAATTAAAAGAAGATTGTGAAAAAGTAAATGTGGTTGGAACAAAGAATATAACTGATGCTTCAATAGAAGTAAATTCAAAATTAATATATATTTCAACAGATTATGTATTTGATGGTACAAAAGAAGGATTATATAACGAAGATGATACTCCAAACCCAAAAAATATTTATGGCAAAACAAAACTAGCTGGCGAGGAAGAAGCAAAAAGAAATCCAAAACACTTTATTACTCGCATTTCATGGGTATTTGGTGTTAATGGTAATAACTTTGTAAAAACTATGTTAAAACTAGCAGATAAGTATAAAGAATTAAAAGTTGTAAATGACCAAATAGGTTCTCCTACTTATACAGTAGATTTAGCAAAACTACTAGTAGAAATGGCTGAAACTGAAAAATATGGAACATATAATGTAAATAATGAAGAATATTGTTCTTGGGCTGAATTTGCTAAGTTTATTATGCAGACTGCTGGTAAAAAGACTAAGATTAAAGAAGTATCAACCGAAGAGTATTATGATGGAAAAGATATGTCAAAAATTGCTTATCGTCCTCGTAATTCTAAGTTAGATAAATCAAAATTAGAACAAGAATTTTATAGATTGCCAACATGGCAAGATGCTACCAAAAGATATATTGAGGAATTAGAAAACTCAAAAAAATGGTGGTTAGAAATATTAAAATAAAGGAGAAATAATGAAATATTTAATTACTGGTGGGGCAGGATTTATAGGAAGTAATTATTGTCACTATGTAGTGGAAAAATATCCTAAAGATCAATTTGTATGTTTAGATGCTCTAACATATGCTGGAAACTATAACAATATAAAATCACTAGAAGGAAAAGATAATTTTAAATTTGTAAAAGGGGATATTACTGATAGAGAATTAGTAGATAAGTTATTTGCTGATGAGAAGTTTGATGTAGTAATAAACTTTGCCGCCGAGTCCCATGTTGATAATTCAATCAAAAACCCTGGGATCTTCTTAACAACTAATATCATAGGTACTCAAGTATTGATGGATGCCTCATTAAAATATGGTATCAAAAGATATCACCAAGTATCTACAGATGAAGTATATGGAGATCTACCATTAGATAGACCAGATTTATTATTTACCGAAGAAACTCCAATTCATACTTCAAGCCCATACTCATCTTCTAAAGCTGGAGCTGATTTATTAGTGGGTGCTTATTATAGAACCTTTGGTCTACCTATTACTATTTCAAGATGTAGTAATAATTATGGACCATACCAATTCCCAGAAAAATTAATTCCAGTAGTTTTCTCAAAAGCTATGAAAAACGAAAAAGTGCCAGTTTATGGTAAAGGAGAAAATGTTAGAGACTGGATTCATGTTCATGATCATAATGTAGGAGTAGATTTAATTGTTAGAAACGGCCGAGTAGGAGAAGTATATAACCTAGGTGGACATTCTGAAAGAAAGAATATAGATGTAGTAAAAACAATTCTAAAACAATTAGGGAAAAGTGAAGATTTAATAGAATTTGTAACAGATAGAAAAGGACATGATTTAAGATATGCTATTGATTCAACAAAAGCTGAAAAAGAATTAGGTTGGGATAGAACTTATAATTTTGAAGATGGTATAAAAGAAACAGTAGATTGGTATTTAAATAACCAAGACTGGGTAGAAAATATCCTATCAGGAGAATACAAAGAAGCTTATAAATAAACAATATAGTGCCATAGGCACTATATTTATATGTAAGGAGAAATAATGAAAAATAATAATAAAATAAAAAAATATATCAAAAAAAATAAAAAAGAATTATTAACCATATCGTCTATTACAGCAGCTGTTATTTTATACTTTTTATACATATTTATGAATAACAAATTCATATTTTTCTGGGATTACATAACATATTGGAATAATTCTATAGTTTTAGTAGATAAATTGAATATATCCATTTTATCGTATTTAAAAAATATTGTATTTAGTATACTATATGATGATTATAATTATTTAGGCGCAATTATTCCTTCTTTAGTAATGTATATCACTAGTAAAAAGAGAATTGTATATTTAATATCTTTAGTATTTTTTTACTATATACCAGCTATGATAATCTTATACAAATTTTTAAAAACAAAAAAAACAAATTACTCATTATTTTTATTGATTATTTTAATAAATATGCCATTATTATTTTACCTATTAAATTATGGCTATGTGGATATTGGTGGTATTTTATTAGTAAGTATATTGTATACAATATATTTTAAAGATGATAAAAACAAAAAAGATTACATGGAATGTGGATTACTATTAATAGGTCTTTATTTATTTAGAAGATGGTATGCATATTTTGTTGTATCGTTTATAGCAGTTAGTTTTATATCAGAAATAATAAAGTCAAAATTTGATTTGAGTGAAATAAAAAAAATAATAATAAATTATATATTTATGGCCATTCCCATGGTAGTGGTAGTAATGCTATTACTATTAGCTCATATAATATTCTTTAAAGACATCCCGATAGAAAATTTATTTATATATAAATTATTATTTGTAGACTATTCAGAAAAATATGTAGCGTATAAATTTTCACTAAAAAGTGATTTTATTATATCACTAGCATTTATAGGTATTATTCCAATTATTATATCTATAATATCAGTAATTTATAACAATATAATAAAAAAAGATAGATGGTTGATAAATACAATATTTATAAGAGATATTCTATGCTTTATACTATTTGTAAAAACCCAAACACATGCCCAACACCATTTATTACTATATGCAGCAGATATAATAGTTTTATGTGTAGTTCTATATAAAAATATAAAACCAATATATAAGAAGATAATGTGGATATTTATAGTTAGTAATGTACTGCTAATTGCATATCCAGTCTGCAACAATAAATTGACTAGTATGTTACAAAAATATTATCTTTTACCAATCAATAATATAGCTCCAATAAAAGGAAATAATATTAAAGAGATTGGAAATATGTATAATCTTATTAGAAAGTACAGCGAAGATGGAAAGAAAAAAGTATATGTAAATTCATCTTCAATACTTTTAAATGATTCAATACTTGTAAATTATAATAAATCAATTAATAATAAATTCAGTAATGAAGATTATTATGTATATCCAGTTCATGTTGATGAAAGGGACGGCGTACCAGAGGGCATAAAAGATACAGAAATAGTAGTTGTAAGTAGCCCATCTCAATATCATTTAAATAAAGAACACCAGAAAATGATAACCTTTATAAATGATGTGTTTTTAAATAATAAGTATATTTCAAATTATTATGAAAAAGTAAAAGAAGTAAAGATAGACAACGTAGATTTTTATATTTATAGAAAAAATGAACAATATAATGAGGAAGAATTTGAAAATGACTATCAACTTTTTATAGAAGAGTGTAAAAAAATATTAAATGAGCAAGCATAAAAAGTAATATTATGCATATTATGTCAAGAAAGGAGGATTTATGAAGCAAAAAAAATTTTGTTATATTCTTTTATTAATAGCAATTTGCCTTATAAAAAATGTCAGGGCAGAAGATATTGATTTAAAGAATGGATTCGTTCAAGAAAACGGATACACTTACTATTATAAAAATGGGATTATTCAAAAAGGAATCATACAAGAAAATGGTAATTGTTATTTTTTAGGAGAATATACAGGAAGATTACAATATGGTTGGATTACATCCTCTTTGACAGGTAAACAATATTATGCTGATTCTACTGGAATATTATCAAAAGGGTTCAAAATAATAAATCAAGACACTTACTTCTTTGATGAAAATAATATTTTAAAACGTGGAATAATAAAATATGAAAATGAATTGTATTTTATGGGTGAATATACAGGAAAATTACAATATGGGTGGATAACATCTTCCCTAAATGGAAATAAGTATTATGCTAATGAAAAAGGCAAATTAATAGTTAATTTCCAAAAAATAGGAGAAGATACCTACTATTTTAATTCAGATGGGGTATTGCAATTAGGTATTAAGATGATTGCAGGTAAATATTATTTTTTAGGAGAATATACTGGTAAAGTACAAAACGGTTATGTTAAATCATCAATTACACAAAAAGAATATTATGTATCAGATTCAGGAGAAATCTTAACAGGTATTTTTGAGATAAATCATAATAAGTATTATTTTACAGATAAAGGAAAAATGTTTGGTCTACAAAAAATAGATGGAAAAGGATACTTTTTTGGTGAGTACACAGGAAAGTTACAATATGGATTAATCGTTTCTTCAAAGACAAATAAAATATACTATGCAAATAATAATGGGGAATTACAGAGTGGGCCAACCGCAGTAAATAAAGAAAGATATTATTTTTCAAAAACAAACTGGGAGGCCCTAAAAGGTTTTATCAAAGAAAACAACAACATTTCATATTATGCCAAAGAGGATTACCGTTTAGTGGAAGGAAAAATTAAAATCAAAGGAATAGATTATTTATTTACAGAATCAGGAATTTTATATAATAACTTTGTATCATTTGAGGATGGAACGTATTACTTTATAAATGGATTTAAACAGACAGGAATAACAAAGATAGATGGGACAGAGTATTTTCTAGGAGAATATACTGGTAAAGTACAAGTGGGATTTGTAACATCAATTACGGGGAATAGATATTATACAGATGAATCAGGAATCATCCAAAAAGGAATTGTAACAATAAACGGAGAAGAGTATTTTTTAGGAGAAAATACTGGTAAAATACAAGTTGGTTTAATTAAATCTTCTAACACAGGAGATTACTATTACGCAGATGAAAATGGTAAAATATTTAAAGGTAATTTTCATATTGGTGAACAAGATTATTCAGCTTTTGAAACAGGTGTTTTGAAAAATGGATTTATAAAAGAGAATAATTACACCTACTACTATGAAAAAGGAAGATTAACAAAAGGAATATATCAAGTAGATAATAATTTATATTTTTTTGGTGAATACACTGGAAGATTACAATATGGCTGGATTATTTCATCATTAACAAATGATAAATACTACTCAGATAATGGAGGAGTTATTCTTAAAGGATTAAATAGAATAAATGATAAACTATACTTTTTCGGTGAGTACACAGGAAAGTTACAATATGGTTGGGTTCATTCTCTAAATGGAAGTATTTATTACTCAAATAACGAAGGGGAAATTCAAATAGGTAATCAATTTATTGATGGTAGAAGTTATTTGTTTGATTCCGACGGAAAAATAGAAACTGGATTTCAAAAAATAGGAGAAGAAACATATTATATAGATGAAAATGGTAAACGGTTAACAGGAGTCCAAAAAATACATGGTATACGCTATAGATTTAATTCTGATGGAGTAATGACTGATTCAAACTTTAAACTAATTGCAGATATTTCATATTATCAAGGAACAATAGATTGGGATTCATTGTGGAATTCCAAAGAAATTGATGGTGTAATATTGCGTTTAGGTTATAGTAGTATCCAAGATTCTAAATTTGAAGAATATTTAAGTAATGTAAAACGATTAAATATTCCATACTCTATTTACTTATTTAGCTATGCTTCTGACCCTCAAGAAGCAGTATTTGAAGCGAATTTTACATTAGAGAAAATAAGACAATATAATATAAATGTATCACTACCTATTTACTACGACATAGAAGGTTGGAAATACCTAGATGGAAGTAAAAACAGTAATAGTATTTCGAAAGAAACGTATGAACAGATAGTGAATAATTATATATCAATCCTAAACCAAGCGTCTATCACTGCAAAAGTATATACTGGTTTGTATTATGCACGAGATAGACTAACAGAAAATACTAAAAGTCAAGTGGATTGGATTGCTCATTATACAACTGGTAATTGTGGATATAAAGAACCACATAGTGGATGGCAGCTTACCAATAGTGGAACACTCCCAGGAATCAAAGGTAAAGTAGATTTAAGTATATTTTATTTTTAAGAACATATAAAAAAATAATATGTTCTTTTTTCTTGATAATAATTGACTTATCAACTTGATTTTCTTACAATTATTATAGAGGGTGGTTCAAATGAAAGTTATAATAAACGGCAAAATGAAGTATATACAAATATTAGATTGTACACTCCGCGATGGTGGATATGCACTTGGCGATAAGGAAAATGAAAATAGATTTGGTAGAGTAAACATACTTAATATAATAAAATATCTCCATGAAGCCGGTATAGATTACATTGAATGTGGATATATAAAAGAAAACGCAAATGACCCAGATAAAACAGAATTTAAATCTTATGAAGAATTAGATGATATATTACAAAGTGGAAAAAAACATTCCTTAATGTTATTAGGACAAGAATACAATATAGAAAATTTACCTGAAGCACCTACAGAAGGCCTAATAATTAGAATGTCTTTTCATCGTGATAATATTGAAAGGGCAATTGAATATGCCAAGGAAATAAGCAAAAAAGGCTATAAATTATTTCTTCAACCAACGGCTATCACAAAATATACGAATGAAGTAATAATTAAGATGATAGAAGAGTTTAATAAATTGGATGTCGAGGCAATCGCTCTTGTGGATACTTTCGGCGAAATGATGCCAGAAGATGCTAGAAGATATGCAATGCTATTTGATGAACATCTTCGTGATGGAATAAAATTAGGCGTTCATCTCCACGACAATAAAAAAATGGCCTTTTCAAATGCCATAACAATTTGTGAGTCGGTTAAAGAAAGTAGAACAGTAATTGTAGATACTTCCTTACACGGAATGGGTAGAGGTGCCGGCAATCTTCCTACAGAACTTTTTGCAGATTATTTGAATGAAAATGGTGCAAAATATAAAATGGCTCCCTTGCTTCAAGCTAATGATACAATAATCGACAAATACCATGAAACACATCGTTGGGGGTATTTGCCGGCCTATATGCTATCAGCATCTTACTCATGCCACCCCAACTATGTTATATATCTTTTGAATAGGAAAAAGTTAAACAGTGAGGATATTGAAAATATCTTAAGCATGATTAGTGAGGATAAGAAAGAAAAATTCGATGCCGAATACCTAGAAGAATTATATCAAACGTACAATAATAATGTTTTTGACGACACAAATTCATATGAGAGGTTAAGAAGATTAGCTGCCGGAAAAGAAGTAGTCTTAATAGGCCCAGGAAAGAGTCTAAATACTCATGGAAATACGATTGAGGATTATATTGGCAGTCAAGACTGCTTAGTAATTACTGTTAACGGTTCTAGTTTTTTTGCCCATGACGCTGTGTTCTATAGTAACAAAAAAAGATATGCAGAAAACACACACCCTGATAATGAAATAGAGATTGTAACATCCAATATTTCAACAGATGAACAAGAAAATAGAATTATATTTGATTATAGAAAATCATTGTACAATAACGGTGAAATATCAGACTCAGCACTACTAATGGCATTACAAATATTATATACCGCAGGAATTACTAATGTGACAGTGGCTGGCTTTGATGGTTTCTCTACTGATAACAATGAGAATTTCTTAAACCCAACAATTGCTTATTTACTAAAGGCTCGTGAAATAGAAAGCATTAATGGGATAAATAAAGCTGGGGTTACACACTACCAAAAAGCTATGAATATGCAAATAGGTTCATTAACCCCATCACAATATTTTAAAAGGAGGACAATATGAAAATATTCGCAGTAATACCAGCCAGATTCGCTTCAACAAGGTTTCCTGGTAAACCACTTGAATTAATAGAAAATGAACCAATGATAGCCTGGGTATATGGCCAAGTAAAACAGGTAAAAGAAATAGATAAAGTAATAGTCGCAACAGATGATAAAAGAATAGAAAAAGTATGTAAAGAGAAGAATATGAATGTAGTATTGACAAGAAGTCATACATCATCAACATCTTGCGTACAAGAAGTCGCAACTAAAGAAGATGCAGACTTATACATAGTAATTAATGGAGATGAACCATTAATTGATCCTAAAACAATTCAAAAGATAATACCTAAAAAACAACCAAATAAAAATGAAATATTTGTATCAAACTTAATGACTAAAATAAAAGACCCAGTAGAAGTAGTAGATTTTACAAATATTAAAGTAGTAACAGATAAAAAAGGTAATGCTATGTTCTTTTCTAGAAGCCCAATACCATATCCAAAAAATTCAATGACTTATGATTACTATAAGCATGTTGGAGTATTAATCTACAACCGAAAAGCTCTAGATTTCTTTGTAAATACTAAAAAAGGTCCATATGAGACAATCGAAGATGTAAATGAAATAAGATTTATTGAAAATGGTGTAAAACTAAAAATGGTAAAAGCAAATTGTCATACCTTATCAGTTGATACCAAAAAAGACCTTGAAAAAGTAATAAAAATAGTAAGAGAGAAAAAATTAAAATGCCAAAATTAAAGATGATTGTTTTTGATGTAGATGGAACCCTTACTGATGGAAAACTATATATAGGACCTACAGGAGAAGTTTTTAAAGCGTTTAATGCTCATGACGCTGTAGGTATTAGAAAATTAAAGGAATACGGAATAATCTCTATTATAATAACTGGTAGGGAGTCAGAACTTGTAAATATTAGAGCTAAAGAAATGAATATTACTAAAGTATACCAAAATGTACAAACTAAAGAAGAAGAACTAAAAAAAGCAATGAAAGAATTTAAAGTAAAAAAAGAAAATGTCGGCTATATTGGAGACGATATAAACGATTTAGAAGCTATGAAAAAATGTAGCTTTAAAGCATGCCCCCAAGACGCAGTAAAAGAAATTAAAGAAATATGTGACTATATATCGCCTTGCAAATGTAATGAAGCAGCAGTAAGAGAAATAATTGACAATGTGATATTAAAAGATATGTAAAATACAAGAAAGGAAGATTATATGATTGTTCCAATATTATTTGGAATTGAACAGAATCCAATTCACTACTCATGGATTTTCTATAAGTATATGGATTTTGCTCTAAAAGAAAATAGCCCTGTGATTGCAGAAGAAGCATATTTTGAAAAGCCATCAGTATATGAAGAACAAAGGGAGTTCTCTTTTTTAGATATAAAAAATAATTACAATTATAAATATGAATTTTCAAAGCCTACTGACAGTAAAATGAAAAGATTAATGAAAATCCCAATTACTACAGCTGAAAAAGATAAAATACTATCTTTTAAAGGAACAAGAGAAGATAGTATAATTGCTCTCTTAAGAGAGAAAAATGATTATTTTGAAGAAGTAATTGGTGAAAAAATAGATAGCATCATAAAAGAATATGGAAAAATAGACGCTATTATTACCTGGACATGGTATAAAAGTCTAGAAGATATATGTAAAGAAAGAAATATTACTTTAATATTATTAGAACAAACTACTTTTAGACCAAATAATTATGATTATAAATTATCATATTTTCAATTTTATGATAAATATGATTCAAAACAGTTAGATTTAAATTATGAACAATTTAAAAAAGAAAAAGACAAGCTAATTGGTATATTTAATAGAAAAGAATTGCTAGCCCTTTTATTATCCAAAGAAAAATTAGATATTATTAAATATCTTAATCAAGAACCACACTATGAATTTGGTATTAATATAGGTCCAGATAATGACTATCTTTGTCTCGGAAATTGTCACATTAAAGATGATCAAGTATTAGAACTAATAGAAAAAATATGTCCTAAATCACGCTTTGCATTAGGAATTCATCCCATGAAAAAGAACAAGGATTTATATAATAATAAATATATTGTTGAAAAATCCCCATCATCAATAGAATGGATACTAAAAAGTAAAAGAATTGTCAGTATTGGATCAAATATTTCATTTGAAGCAATGTTATTAGGAAGAACAGCCTATATATTAGGAGATAATTTCCCATACCAATTAGGTGGTATCAATAAACTAGAATTAATGGAAGAAAAAGTATGTGATAATGACTATCTTAATTATATTATTTTTGCTTACTATACACCTTACTCATTAATGCTAGATAAAGATTATATTAAATGGCGCTTAAAAAAACCATCACTAAGTGAAATATATAATTATCATTTAAATTATCTTTTAAAAAAGAGAAAACTGGACAGTACAATTTTCAAATTAGATCCAAAAGATAGAATAAAAAAGATATTAGTTAATTCAAGAAAAATAGGACTAGAAAAATATAAAGATATTATTAATTACCCTCTATGTCCATATGAAGAAGAAATGAAAAAACTAAATGAATTAAATAAAAAACTATATGAGGATTTACAAAATAGTAAGAGACAATATAATGAAATAATTAATAGTAAATCCTGGAAATATACAAAGGTATTTAGAGATATAATTAGGAAGTTTAAAAAGAATAATTAAAAGAGCAACTGTTCTTCTAATTTTTAATCATCGCTTTTGAAAATACTTTTAATGTGATACAATAATAAAAAGAAAGAGGTAATTATATGCAAAAGAAACAAAAAGAAAAACCTGCAATAGAAGTAAAGAATGTTACAAAGTCTTTTAAGATATTCTTTGATAAACCAGGTACTTTGAAAGAAAGAATAGTATTTTGGAATCACAAAAATAAAGAAATAAGAACTGTTTTAAAAAACATTGATTTGACAATAGACAAAGGGGAGACCGTTGCCTTAATTGGAACAAACGGAAGTGGAAAAAGTACACTATTAAAACTAATGACAAAAATAATATATCCAACTGAAGGACAAATTGTTACTAATGGGAAACTAACTTCTTTATTAGAATTAGGAGCAGGTTTTCACCCTGATTTTAGTGGAAGAGAAAATATTTATTTTAACGCATCTATTTTCGGATTATCAAAACAAGAAATTGAAAAAAGAATGGATAAAATAATTGAATTTTCAGAATTGGAAGAATTCATAGATAATCCAGTCCGTACATACTCATCAGGACAATATATGCGATTAGCTTTTTCAATAGCTATAAATGTAGATGCTGAAATACTACTAATAGATGAAATACTTGCCGTTGGAGATCAACATTTCCAAGAAAAGTGTTTTGCAAAATTAACAGAATTAAAAAACAGCAAAAAGACTATTGTTATTGTAAGCCATAATTTATCACAGGTAAAATCCCTATGTGATAGGGCAATTTGGCTTTATGAAGGAACTATTAGACAAGATGGAAAAGCATCTGATGTAGTTAATGAATATCTAAAAGTTTGTAGTTAGGAGTGACTTTATGTTTAAGAACTTACTAGAGTATAAAGAATTATTAAAAAGTAATATAAAAAAAGAAATTAGAGGAAAGTATAAAGGAAGTTTTTTAGGAATATTGTGGTCATTTATTAACCCTTTGCTAACAACTTTAGTATATGCAATTGTCTTTCCATTTATTTTAAAATCAACCCAAGATCATTATGTAACATATCTAATTATTGGAATACTTCCTTGGAATTTTTTTGTTACAAGTATTAATCAGGGAACAACGACTGTTTGGCTAAATGGAGGAATTATTAAAAAAGTATATTTTCCAAGAGAGGTATTACCAATTTCTATTATTGGAAGCAACTTAGTTAACTTCTTAATATCGTGTGTTATTATATTTATATTTTTATTCTTTAGTGGAATTAATTTTAGTATCTACATATTATTTCTCCCACTAATTATTTTAGTGCAAACAATTTTTCAATTAGCGATTGTTTTTGTAACGAGTGCTATTGAAGTGTATGTAAGAGATGCAGAATATATTATTATATTCGTTTTAAATATGCTATTTTATGCAACCCCAATTTTATATTCATCAGAATTATTCCCAAAAAGATTTTCTTGGATTCTAAATTTAAATCCGATGGCTATAATTATTAATGGATATCGTAGTATTTTATATTATAAAACTATGCCACAAATGAAAATGATTTTAGCACTTCTAATAGTATCTTTAATATTATCGTTTATCGGTTATAAAATATTTAAAAAAATGGAAAAAGGATTTGCAGAGGAATTATAGTTATGAGTAAATTTTCTTATATTATCTTACATTATAAAAATATGAAAGATACAATTGAATGTGTAGAGTCAATTAAAAAGATAAGTAAAGAGCCAATTGTAATTGTTGACAACCACACATTAAAAAAAGAGCAGAAAAAAGAGTTAGAAAAATATACAAAAGATATTATTCTATTACAAGATAATATTGGCTTTGCCAAAGCAAACAATAAAGGTGTACTTTATGCTAAAGAAAAATATAATCCAGATTTTTATATAGTATTAAACAATGATATAGTTATTTCAGATACCTTGTTTGAAAAGAAAATACAAAAAAGATATAAAGAAAATCAATTTGATATTTTAGGGCCAAAAATAGATACAAATAATGGAAATTCAGTCAACCCATTCCCAGTATACAAAACAAAGGAAGAAGTTGAACAAATTATTAAAAGAACGAAAAGAAACATTCATATATTTTCTTCTAAATTTTTATATTCTCTTTTTTCTTTCTACCACCAAATAAAATATAATATTAAACCAGAAAAACCATTAGAAAATGGCAAGGAAATAGAAGAAAATATTGCTGTTCATGGTTGTGCAGTTATCTTCTCAAAAAAATATATAGAAGATTATAAATATGCTTTTTATAATGATACTTTTCTATATCATGAAGAAGAGTTTTTATACTATCGGATAAAAAGGGATAAAAGAATTTCAGTATACGACCCAGATATTTCTTTATTCCATAAAGAAGGGGCCTCGCTAAATCAACTATTTAATCAGAAAAATAGAGAAAAAGAATTATTTCGTAATAAAGAAATATTAAAATCATTAGAAAAATTATATGTTATTATGAATAATAATGAAAAAATATAAATAATAGGGAGGAACACAATGAAAAAAACAGTTCCAAAAATATCTGTAATTGTTCCATTTTGGGATGTAGAAGATTATATAGAAAAATGTTTACAAGCTTTATTCAACCAAACATATCATAATTTAGAAATAATCACTATAAATGATGGTTCCGTTGATAAGTCAGGTCTTATTTGTGAAAAATATTCTAAAGAGAAAAAAATAAAGTATCTAGAAAATGATAAACATAGAGGTTTGTCTTATGCAAGAAACCACGGTTTAAAAGAAGCAACTGGAGATTACATTGCATTTATAGATGCTGATGACTACGTAGATAATAATTACTTTGAATCACTATATAATAATATAAAGGATGCTGATATTTGTATCTGTGATATCACAGTAGACTATGGGGATAAAAAAGTACGAAAACAATGTGGAAATAAAAAACTTGATAAAGAACAGTTTATTAATTGTGGTTTAGCAGCATCAGCTTGTAACAAATTATTTAAAGCTTCTATTTTTAAAGATGTTAAGTTTGAAGAAGGAAAAATTAATGAAGACGTTCCTGTTATAGTACCACTAATATTAAGAAAAAAGATAGCTTATGATCCAGATGTAACATATTATTATGTGCAAAGACCGAATTCTATCCAAAGCTCTCCAATAACAGAAGAAAAAATAGATATAATACATGCAGTAAATTTAACAATTGATAGAATCAAAAAACATCCTGACAGTAACAAATACAAAGATATTATTATTTTTCAACAAATAATATTATTTTTACTATATGTACCAGAAAAAGAATCTAATTTTTATAAAAGATACCAATTTTTAAGAAAATTCCGTCAGAAATGTCCTTATAGATTATCAAATAACAAGTATTTTATAGAAGAATTAGATCAATATGGTAAATTAAGCAAAGCCTATTATAAATTATTGATGAAATTATTTGATTACAGACTTATATTGTTAGTCAATTTAATAATTACTACAAAAAAAATACGCTCTAATAATCGCAAAAAAAGAATTCCTGATAATATTACAATGCAAGACTTAATAGAGGAAGCAAAAAAAGAAAAGAAAAGTATACCAAATTATGAAGTTAGCGTTGTTATACCAAACTACAACTATAGTAAATACTTATTTCAAAGAGTTTATTCTATCTTATATCAATCATATAAAGTAAAAGAAATTATTATTTTAGATGACTGTTCAAAAGATAATAGCCAAGAAATAATTGATGAAATAGTAAAAGAATTATCTCCAATAATAGATATAAAAAAAGATTATAATAAGAAGAATACAGGAAAACCATTCATCCAATGGGAAAAAGGAATGAATATGGCAAAATATCCATATGTTTGGATAGCAGAAGCTGATGATTATTCACATAAAGAATTTTTAAAGGAAGCCATGAGTAAGTTTCAAGAAAATGTAATTATTTCTTATACAGATACTGCGTTTGTTGATTCTTCAGGAAAGCAAATACTAAATTCTGTAAAGAAACAGGTTGATTTAAGAAACACAGGTCACTGGGATCATTCTTATATAAACAATGGAAATGATGAATTTAAAGATTTTGCATTTTTAAATTGTACAATTGCTAATGTTAGTGGAGCAGTAATACGAAAAGGAGATTACGCCGAAGGTTTCCAAGAAGCAAAAAAATATAAACAAGCAGGTGATTGGGTTTTTTATTCATATTTAATGCACCTAGGAGATGTTGCATATTCAAAAAAAACATATAACTACTACAGAGTGCATGACAATAATGTAAGTACAGTTACTAAAAAAGAAGATCATATCCAAGAAATAAAAAATATATACAATTATTATGATCAAAAATACTCACTAAATTCATTTCAAAAAGATGAAATGAAAAAGCGTTGTGATTTTTTAAAAAAAGTATGGAGGTTAGATAAATAAGATGAATAAAAATACTATAAGAAAAATAATTCCATATACATGGAGAAAAAAAATAAAATCTACTTTTTTTACTAAAAAAATAGATATATATGCAAAACAATATCCAAAAATAGATAAGGATAAAGTAAAAAAAGTAAGTGTTGTTATTCCAAATTATAATTATGAAAATTATATACAAGAAAGAATTGACTCTATTCTCCTACAAACATATCCAATCTATGAATTAATAATTTTAGATGACTGTTCAAAAGATAATAGTGTTGCAAAAATAAAAGAAGTTTTAAAACAATACCCCGATTTAAAACATAAGCTAATAGTAAATAAAAAAAACAGTAACAGTATTTTTTCCCAATGGCAAAAAGGTTTCTCAGAGTCTAGTGGCGATTATGTCTGGATAGCAGAAGCTGATGATAGTGCAGATCCACATTTTCTAGAAGAAGTAATGAAAGGATTTGATGATGAAGAAGTAAAAATATCATATTCAGAAAGTCTCAGAATGGATGAGAATAATATAGTAATTTCTTCATCTTGCAGAGATTGGATGGAAGGTGTTAGTACAACAAGGTGGAATTATTCGTATATTAAAGATGGAAAAGAAGAAATTCAGGAAGCATTAAGTATTTGTAATACAATTCCTAATGTCTCAGCTGTTGTATTTAAAAAAGAAAATCAGATTGAGCTAATTGAAGAGTCAAAACAATTTAAAATAAGTGGTGACTGGAACTTATACTATCGTATACTCCAAACAGGAAAAATTGCTTATTGTGCCAAGAGCTACAATTTTTTTAGAAAACATAGTAAATCTTCTAGTACAGTAGCTAAAAAAGAAATTGAGCTAGAAGAAGTTTTAAAAATCCAAAAAATGATACGTGACAATTATGAGTTAAATAGCAATCAAATTATGAGACAAGGAATGAGATATGGGACAATATCTCAAGAAGTAAATCCAGATTTTTTAAAGGAGGTAGAATGGATGATGGCCAAAAAAGTAGCATGGATAATACCACACCCAATAAAAGGTTCGGGTGGGATTAGAACAATGATTCAAAATGCTAATTTCCTAGCAAGTAAGGGATTTGAATGTGATATATATGTAGAAGAAGATTATATGAATGATTCTGAATCACTAAAAAAGAGAATTATTGAGTATTATGGAGATTGTAAATGTAATACTTATGTCGGAATTAAAATGCGAAAAAAATATGACTTAGTTTTTGCAACATATTCAGTATTAACTGCAGATTATGTATATTACATGGATAATGTAAAAAATAAAGCTTATTTTATCCAGGATTTTGAACCATGGTTTGAACCAATGGGAGGTCAATATCTGGAGATGGAAAGAACCTATCATTATGGTTTGCAAGGAATAAGTATTGGTAAATGGTTAACTCACAAAATTAATAGTGAATATGGTTCTCCAATGACATATTTCCCATTTTGTGCTGATTTAAATATATATAAAAGATTACCAAATATAGAAAAAGAAGACGCTATATGTTTTATTTATCAACCGGAAAAGGCTAGGAGATGTAGTAAACTTGGCTTAGAAGCATTATTATTAGTAAAAAAATTAAGACCTAATGTAAAAATATATGTATATGGATCAGATATTAATGTTAAATTCGATTTTGATGTAGATAATCTACACATCATTAATATAAAGCAATGTAATGAATTATATAACAAATGTAGTGTTGGTTTATGCATTTCTGCTTCAAATCCTTCCCGTATTCCTTTTGAAATGATGGCAGCTGGATTACCAGTAGTTGATCTATATAGAGAAAATAATTTATATGATATTCCAGAAGATGGTGTTTTATTAGCAGAAAGCACACCTGAAGGTTTAGCGACCGCTCTTATAAAAATATTAGATGATAAAAAGTTACAAGAGAAAATGTCTGAAGCAGGTACAAAATTTATGAAAGACTATCCTTTAGAGCGTGGATTTGAAGATTTTTACAAAGCAGTTTGTGATATTTTAGCTGGAAAAACATTAAAAGGTTCAGAAGTAAAACAAATATACAATCGAGAAAAAATAAAACCATCAGAAGAAGTAAAAAGTGTAAGCCATTTTATACAACCACATCCTGTAAAAATTAAAGAAACAGGAAAAATTGTAAGGTTCCTAGTAAGAATTAAGAATTACATAAAAAGAAAAGTTAAAGGAATGCAATAAAGTGTTTATTATGAGAAAAACCTTTATATATAAAGTTTTAAGAAAGATATATCATATTTTAATAGGAAAAAATAAAAATAAATATAAGCCATTAAATAAGGAAAAATTTATTAAGAAATTATTAAAATATGACATTATATCATTTGATATTTTTGATACCTTAATTACTAGAACCATTTATAATCCTGATGATGTTTTTTTGATAATAGGAGAAAAGCTAAAAATTGATAATTTTTTAGAGAAAAGAAAAAAGGCTGAACAAGAAGCAAGAGAAAGTTTAAAAAAAGATGTAAATTTAGATGAAATATATAGTTTCTATAAAAATAAATATCACACTAATACAAATAGTATTCAAAAACTAGAAGAAGATATAGAAATGCAATTGTGTATTCCTAGAAAAGATATGTTAGAAGTACTAGCTACTCTAAAAAAACATCATAAGCATATTATCTTTACAAGTGATATGTACCTAAAAAAGACAACTATAATTAAAATGTTGAAGAAGAGTGGATATAAAGATTATAATGAATTGTATATTTCAAATGAAGAGAATGCTCGCAAGGATACCAAGGAAATATGGCCAATTATACTAAAAAAATATCCTAATAAAAAAATTATTCATGTAGGTGATAACGAAAAATCTGATTTTTTATATCCTAAAGAATTTGGAATAGAAACAGTTAAAATAGAAAATGGCAAAGAATTATTTCATAGATTAAATATTAGTATTCCAACAGAACAATTAATAAATAATAAAACTAGTAATTCATTACTTATGGGATTAATAGTTAATAAAACTTTATTTAATTCACCTTTTTCTACAACAGAAATTAATTCATTGAGAGATTTCTCTTATACATTCCATGGACCAATTATTAATTCATTTTTAGAATATATTACAGAAAGTACAAATAAAGAAGATGTCTTATTATTCCTAGCAAGAGAAGGTTACTATCTTCAAAGATTATACAAAGAATATTGTCATAATAATAATCTAAAAGAAATAGAAAGTGTTTACTTTCTAGCGTCTAGAAAAGCAACTATGACAGCTAATATGAGTCAAAAAGAAGATATACTAAAAACATTGGATAATGAATTTAGTGGTAATATATCAGACTTTTTTAAGCAGATATATGAGATAAATTATAAAGATAAAGATTTTCAGATAAAGCTACCTGAAGATAAAGAAATAGTGACAAGAGAAATAGAAAAATATGAAAAAGAAATATTAAAAGCAACTAAAAATCAAAAAGAAAACTACCTTGAATATATTTCAGAAACAATAAAAGACTATAAAAAGAAAAAACTAGCCATCATTGATTTAGGATACTCTGGCACTATTCAATACCAGTTAACAAAAATGACAGATAAAGAGTATAATGGATATTATCTAACAAATTCAACAACAGTAAAAAGATATTCAAAAAATAGTAAACTTAGTTTTTTATTTGATATAACCGAAAATGAAGAGTATAAAAAGATATACCATTATTCTTTAATACTTGAATACTTTTTAGCTGCTCCTTTTGGGCAATTAATAAAATTTACAAAAAACGGAAAGAAAATTGAGCCTGTTTATAATGATGATATATTAGATGAAAAAAAGAAAAAAACATTAGGAATAATATACCAAGCGGTCCAGGAATATATGAAAGATGTAACTAGTTTTTCAGAATTTTCCTACCAGCCAGATAAAGAATTAATATGTTTAATTTATACGAGTTTAGTAGAAAATGACATTATCACCAGAAGAGTAAAAGATTATTTTGATTTTATAGATTACTTTTGTGGTAGTGAATCAAAAAATGTATTTAAGATAATTGGAAGATACTAAAAGAAACTATATTATTATAGTTTTTTTTATTATGGACTTTTCAATAATAATATGGTTTAATGTAAATAAGATAGTAAGACGTTGGGGAGCGGTTGAAATGAAAGATGAAAATGTAAGAGCATCAAATTTTGAGTTATTGAGATTAACCTCAATGTTTTTTATTGTGATATGGCATGTAATTGTTCATGGTAATTTTATGCATAATTCACAAGAAAGTACTTTATTAGTTACGAATTTTATTATGGGGATTATAATAGTTCATGTGAATTCGTTAGTGTTTTTAACAGGATACTTTAGTTATGACAAAACAGCCATTAATAAAAATAAAATAGGAAAAATAATTGGAGAAGTATGGTTTTATAAGTTATTAAGCTTAATTATATTTTTACTTATATCTACAACAACTATTAGTAAGATAATGATTGGAGAAGAACTACTCCCAATAGATTTAAATAACTATTGGTTCATTAATTGCTATTTAGTAATCTATATACTATGTCCATATTTAAATAAAGTGATAGAGAATATGAATGAAAAAGATTTTTTTCATTTTATCATTATTCTAATTCTGTTACTATCCTGGCTACCAGCTATTTCAAATGGTAAGATTATTAATAATAATGGATATAATATTATAAACTTTACAATTATGTATTATATAGGGGCTTTTTTTAAAAAATACCCACTGAAAAAGAATTATCATTTTAAGAATTTTTCCCCAAAAAAAATAAAATATATTCTATTATTTTTATTAATAATAACCATTTTTTCAAGAATAGGGCTGTTCTACTTTGGGGAGAAACTAACGAATGTGAATAGTGGTTTTTTAGCTTATATAGGCAAGATTATACGAGAAGACTACTTTCGTTATTCCAGTCCTTTAGTAATCATTCAAACAACATTATATTGTCTATTATTTGAATGCTTTCAGTTAAAAAACAAAATAATAAACTATTTAGCAAAATCAACTTTTGGTATTTATCTAATTCATGATAATAGCCTAACAAGATCATACTTATATAATGCGTTAAATGTAAGTGGAGCCGGAATGTGGGTAAAAGCTATCATAAAATTATTAGGTTATTCAGTTATAATATTAATTAGCTGTTTTATTATAGAAAATATCAGAATATCTGGTTCAAATATTATAAAAAAAATGTATAATAAAATAAAAGAAAAAAGTCAAAGGAGAAAAAAATGAGAAGAAAAGAAGATATTTTATATATTGTAATCCCTTGCTACAATGAAGAAGAAGTATTAGAAGAGACAACTAGACAGTTAAAAGAAAAGATGGAAAAATTAGTAAAAGATAAAATTATTAGCGATAAAAGCCGTGTGATGTACGTAAATGATGGTAGTAAAGATAACACTTGGGAATTAATTGAAAAAATTAATAAAAAAGAAAAATTCTTCACGGGGATATCATTATCTAGAAACAGAGGACACCAAAATGCCTTAGTTGGTGGGTTAATGACCGCTAAGATGTATGCTGATGTAGTAATATCTATGGATGCAGATTTACAGGATGATATTAATGCAATTGATGAGATGTTAGAAAAATACTACAATGGTTGTGATGTTGTATATGGAGTAAGAAGTGCTAGAAAAAAAGATACATTCTTTAAAAGGGTTACTGCAGAAGGATTTTATAAATTTATGAAGGTTTTAGGAGTAGATTGTGTATACAATCATGCTGATTATCGGCTTACTTCTAAAAGAGTCCTTGATGAATTTGAAAATTATAAAGAAGTAAACTTATTTTTACGTGGTATGTTTCCTTTAATTGGTTTTCAATCAGATGTTGTCTACTATGAAAGAAATGAAAGATTTGCCGGTGAATCAAAATATCCTTTAAAAAAGATGTTAAATTTTGCTTGGGATGGTATTACATCCTTTAGTGTCAAACCATTAAGATTAATCTGTACAATTGGATTTCTAATATTGGGGATAAGCATTATCATTATGATCTATTCCATAATAAGAAAGTGTACAGGAAATACAGTAGATGGTTGGACATTCCTATCCATTTCTATTTGGTTTATAGGTGGGCTTCAAATGATTAGTATAGGAATCATTGGAGAATATATTGGGAAAATATATAGTGAAACAAAAGCTAGACCAAGATACATTATTTCCAGAAATTTAGTAGAAGAAGACAAATGAAGTCATTTTTGACAATAAGATAAAAAATACAAGAATAAATTGCTATTAAAAAAAATAAATTGTATAATTTAAAAGGGTGTTTTATATGGATAAGAAAAGAATAATTATACTAAGCATAATTACTTTTGTTTTTGTTATTGCAGGTTTATTATGGATAAAAATATTCGAAACAAAAACTGTATATAAAGAGAAAATAGTTTACAAAGAAAAAGAAAAAAAGACTTTAACAGATATAAAAAAATATGAGAATATTGTTTTTTTAGGGGATTCTATCACTGAATTATACCCAATTGATAATATATTTTCAGACTTACCAATTGTAAAAAGTGGGATCTCTGGTTATACAACCCAAGATATTTTAGATCGAATGGAATCTATGGTATATCAATATAATCCAACTAGTATATTTTTATTAATTGGGACCAATGACATTATTCAAGAAGGAGAAGATAAAAATAAAGAAGCTGTAGATAATATCAAAAAAATTGTTGAAGAAATAGAAAAACACCGAAATAAATCAAAAATCTATATTGAATCAATTTATCCAGTTAACAAATCTATTGACAGAAGTATGGTTAGAAATAGGGATAATAAGACAATTCAAGAAATGAATGATAAAATAGAAGAATATTGTAATAAGAACAATATTACATACATTAATATGTATGATGAGTTAACAGATGAAAATGGTAATTTTTCTTCAGATTATACATTTGATGGATTGCATCCAAGTGAATTAGGATATGCTAAAATTAGTCAAGTAAGATTAAAATATATATATGATATAAAGGAATCATAGGATAGAAGGATAATATGAAAAATAAAAAACTATTACTACAAATTTTTAGATTCATTATAGTTGGGGGAATTGCTACTATAATTGATTATATTATATTCTTTATAATGCATGATATTTTACACATTAGTACATTAATATCAAATATTATGTCATTTTCAATATCAGTTGTTTATAACTATATTGCTAGTGTCAAATGGGTATTTGAAGTGGATGAAACAAAAGATAAAAAACAACAATTTGTTATATTTATATTATTAAGTATAGTAGGATTAGGAATTAACACTGGAATTGTCTACTTATGTATAGATATTTTGAAATTTTATTCTATCATTGCCAAAGTTCTTGCAACAGGTGTTGTTATGGTGTTTAACTTTATTACTAGAAAAATATTTCTAGAAAAACAAGAAGCAAAATAAAGCTACACAAAATTGTGTAGTTTTTATATTCAAAATGATATAATGATAATAAGATAATAAATGAAGGTGAAGTGGATTATATTATGAAAAAATGTGTAATCATTATGAATCCTGAAAGTGGAAAAAAGAAAAAAATCTCAACATATGAAGAGTTCTATGACATTTTAAGAAAATATGGCTATGACACAGAAATCATCTTTACTAAAGCCAAAGGAGATGCTGAAAATATTGTTCAATCTCTCTCTGATGATATTAATTTAGTAGTAAGTGGTGGAGGAGATGGAACCTTAAATGAAATAGTAACCGGAAATTTAAAACGTCTAAAAAAACTTGTAGTTGCTCCTTTACCTTTAGGAAGTACAAATGATGTTGGAAATATGTATGGATTAGATAAATCAGTATATGAAAATCTAGAAACAATACTCAAAGGGAAAGCAAAAAAAGTAGATATCTGTCATATTAATAATCAACCATTTGTCTATGTAGCTTGTCTAGGAGACTATATTAATATGGCCTA
>JAEEGL011318147.1_pt1 | contig 37051 bp, 24 predicted proteins | sample 9134231 | NCBI WGS metagenome assembly JAEEGL01 (sample SAMN16246548, study PRJNA631951) | gut metagenome | biome: gut microbiome; feature: rumen; material: fiber-attached | host: Bos | place: Iran: Karaj | collected 2018-10 | reverse complement strand
TATCTAAAGCCACTACATAAAAAAGAATGGATTTGATGTCACACGTCCTCCGCAAACGCGGAGGTTTTTTTCTTCTGTTTTAAGCCTTGCAATTCACATAATTTGTTTACTCGTCTTGCTAATCGCCGTAACTTTATCCCCATCGTGCAATTTCATCGCAATTACACCCCGGGCAAAGCGGCCACAATTCTTCAGTTCATCCGCATCCACGCAGAGAACATAGCCTTTCGCGGTAAACAGGAACAGCTCATCGTCAGGATGCACAATGCACATACCCGCAACAGAACCGGTTTTCGTAGACAGCCTGTAACTGATCCGTCCCTTCCCGCCCCGGCTTTGCTTTTTGTATTCGGAAATCTTCGTCCGCTTGCCGATGCCGTTTTCCGTTACCGACAGCACATCCAGGGATTCATCGTTTACCACGTCCATGGCTACCACATAATCGCCGTCATGCAGGCTGATGCCCTTCACCCCATGGGTGGCCCGGTTCATGCAGCGAACATCCTGCTCATCAAAATGGATCGCCATGCCATCGTGGGTCGCCAACAGTATGGAATTGCTTCCGTCCGTTATTTTTACACTGATCAGCTCTTCGCCATCATGCAATACCACGGCCTTCAGCCCATTCTTTCTGACAGAAGAAAAATCCGTCAGCTTACAACGCTTTACCGTTCCTTTGTTAGTAGCCATAAACAGATATTTCTTATCTTCAAATTCGGGAACGTTGATTACCGCCGTAATCTTTTCGTCCGGACGCAGCTGCAGCAGATTAATCACGGCGCTCCCCTTTGCCTTGCGGCCGGCCTCCGGTATCTGATACCCCCGCAGCATATAGACCTGTCCTTTGTTAGTGAAGAACAGAACAAAATCATGGGTTTTGGCAAGAAACATATAGCGGTTAAAGTCACCACTCTTGTTACTTCCACCGAGAATTCCAAAACGACCTCTGTGGTTCCTACGTACGTTATTCGATGTCTGTTGTTTTATATCTTCCATTATGCAGTTTATTCCTTTCAGTTTTACGAGTGCTTTATTTAGAGTCCCATAATTAATTCATTTGCTTTTCAGGAAAAGCTTGCGGTAACAATAAGTTTTTTACTCATCCACATACTTCCAACCGTAACCTCCGGCCCATTTTCTTAATCCCTTACATACCATCGAAATATTGCTATTATTGATTTTCAGTTCCCTGGACGCGTCCATTATGGAATCAAACATTTTTATTACTTCCAACGTGTTTTTATCAAGCATATAAACCCGTTTTTGTTTGTTACGTTTGCTTTTTATAATCCCACATTTTGGGCAACCGGTTCCATAAACACGATGCCCAATCGTAGCAGGGTATTCATTGCCACAAACAGGACATTGCCACCAAACTTTGGTATCTGAATGTGGCTTAAACATGTCTGGTGTAAGTTTACCGTTTCGTGTTGGATGCCATTCTTTTGCCAGATTGGGATATTTTTCCGCAAACGAACCTTTTCTTAATTTTGTCATGTATGAACGTATCTCTGCCTCGTCACGTTCAATATTAATATCAACCCTGCTATGGAAAATCGGTTTTCTTCTCGTCCACATATTTGTTTCAGGATCAATTCTGTCTAACAAATAACGAATGACTTTAGCCAGATGTTTATGTTCATACATATTTTCCTTAATACTTAGAACACTGTCCGCTGTGTACCGGTCAGATTCAGAAGGTTTCTCTTTCAAACGTAACAGTTTGATTTTATGTTCCTGACAGATTTGATACTTCTTTATCTCCCGATCAAGCTTATCTCCTTTATGCCAGGCCATACCATCATATTCTATTGCAAGCCTGATAGACGGAATATAAATATCCAATTCCATACTCTTATCGAATATTTCTTTGTATCTGCTAATGGCATCAGGAAAAATCTTCTTCACGTAATAAAAAACAGCCTGTTCTGCAAAAGATGTCTGCCTTCCGGAATTACATTTTGGACAATTTGTGCCTGAACTTCGATGTAAAATTGTTGCCTGATACGGATGACCTTCCAGACATAACCACCATACACGGGTTGCCATACCATAGGAAACATCCGTCGGTTTCAAATCTCCGTTCCTGGTGGGATGCCATTCAGCTGCCAGCTTTGGATGCGTAGTAGCCAAATCATTGACGCCCGGTACAATAACCTTGTTTTTACAACAAGCACATCCTCTTCCGTTTGCACGATTGCTGATTTTCGCTTTATACGGATAACCGCACTTTGAACAAATCCAATAAACTGACTTATTGCTTTTGGGTAGATATTCTTCAGGACCTTTATCATTTTTACTGTAATCCCATTCTTTTGCTATGTCAGGGTAAGTGGTTTTCAAATCATTTATTCCTTCAATAAGTTTAGACAATCAAAACACCACCCCATAGCTTTTTGGATTTCTTAAAATATGTTTTGAAAAAGACAATGCTTATGCAATTACTCGCCCAACAAAAGTGCAACCATTTTATCTTGATGATCTTTGATTTCTTCAAGTTCCCACTTTCCCTTGTTTCGGCATACTTGCATCATAATCCTGAATTTAAGAGAAGCAACACTAATCTGATTAATCTTACCTGAAGCGTCCAAGTAGTGATCTAATTTTGTTTTAGGTGTCCAGTTTGAACCACTACTGTTTGCTTCACTGCCAATCATGGCATAATTACCAAAACAATTGATTTGTTCCAGACTTAACGCACCATTTTTACCTGTAGCATTTGCTTGAGCATAATAGTGTTCTAAACTGCGCCTTGTTCTTGAAAAGTAAAACTGCTTGAATACTTTTTGACCAAAATCACCACATCCAAGCTTCGCAAAAAACTCTTTGCGTTCCCTTCTTCTTTCGTCCAATTTCTCGCCACTAAGTTCCTTGTCATATAGCGCCCATAGCTTAAAGTCCAAATAATTAAAAACAAAGAGGGGGATTCCTTTTGACGGTTCTGTTACATCACCATATATTTCCTTAAACACAGAAAAATCCTTGTGCGTTAGTTGCGTATCAATGAACTTGTTCCCGTCCAAGATTGACATATCAAAACTGCCCGGAAGTGGTGTATTATTGGCATTTAGCTTGTTTTTATCCAAATAGACTTCAGTAAAATATCTGTCTGCAAGACGTTCAACAAAATCTGCATATGCTTTTTCATCCACTGTTTCACAATTAAGCAGATAGTAGAGGCAATAAAAAAGATAATTCTTACGTTGCCTTGCTGTAAACGAAACCTCAAACATGGAAAGCAGATGCACGAGCCGATTTTGTAATGAATTATCTTCATCATCATCACCGACCAGGTTTCTTGGCCACTTCTTTGTCTGACTCCCCTTGTGCCATACTTGTAACTTCCAAGGATTACTTTCAATCGTATCGTCTTCGTTTGCATGATGAACTACATAATTGTCAAGATAAAATCGTGCTTTCAAGAGGTTAAAAGCAAATTTTTTGACCTTTTCATCGTCCATGTCTGCTTCATCAAACTCACGCAACAACTCTTTATCATCCAAAATTAAATCATCCGGTTTAAAATCGGCTTCTTCCATTCTGGTAATTTTTAAGACGATCAATAAAAAGTTGGGAAAATCAATAATCGGCTGAAAGCTTTCTTTTGCTTCTTTGTCATGGACCGTAAGGTTACCAGTGTTCCCCCCTTGGGTTTTAATAATATCTTCGATAGAAATTTCTTTTGTTTTAACATTATTATTATTATCTTCCTTCTCTTCCACTTTCATTATCTGTTGCGCTAATGAATCAAATTCCGGCAGATTAAATTGCTCTAAGCTTTCCCCAAACACGGCTTCTGCGGTCTCATCGTCCAAATTCTGTTGAACATATGCAGACATTTCACTGCAACATTCCCAAATAGACCTAAAAACTTTTTGTAATTGATCAACGTTAAATTTGTTCGTTGCAGTGATTTTTTCCATGAGGTTCGCTTTAACAATTTCATGTTTTTCGAGCTGCTCCCCTCTGGAATTCATGATTTCAAAATATCGATTTAAGTCAACATCCTTGGGTACCTGATAGTGTATAATATGTACCTTATCCATAAAAAATGACACAAAATCACTGTATTCATTACTCGGTATATCTTTAATGGAAGCACTTACACACCGATAACCGTTTTCTATCCCGCTATCCTTTTCTTCCGCATTAAACTTGGAATCAACCAAATACTTTAAAGTATCATCAGACTTTTTTCTCGCTCTGTAAGTAAGACGATTACTTACTGTCTGCTTAAGAACTATTAAAATTAACCAAATGGTGGTAAGTCTTTGCTGTCCATCTATGACCTCAAATATATTATCACCCTTGTGAAACGTAACCAACGTCCCAATGTAATAATTATTCTCTCTGTTTTTTTCGAATGAATCATAGATATCCTGGACAAGGGCCGTAATTTCATCTTTTTCCCATGCATAATTTCTCTGATAGATTGGGATCTCATACGTACACTTTTCAGAACCATCAAACAAATTCCTTATTGATAACTCTTTAAGCGGCAAATCGTTCGTTTTCACTTATTTTCCCTCATTTCGGCTGCCAATAATTATACTGTTTGAAAAAATGAAGATAATGTTGATATTTTTCATTATCTTTCGCATCAAAGTCCATATTTCTTTTTTTGATATTTTTATAAGCCGCCACATCTTTGGGCAGCGGGTTAATTTTACGAGCCAACTTGCTAAGAAGTGAAGACGGTGTGTCAGAATCAGAAATAATCTTGTAAATATTAAAGCCGTTCACCACATTATCCTTGCTTACTGTTTCCATCACATAATTCTGGGCAACAAGCCAACCGACATTCTTATACTGAGCGCGTAATGAGTAGGCCCAAATAAAGGCATAAATAACAAATTGATCAAGATAATCTAAATCTGATTTTGAAGGTATGTTTGGACAAAACCTGTCAACGTATAGCAAAATAGCCGTATCAAACAAAAGTCTGGTAATTCTGTTGCCCGTTCCATTCTTAAATAAATCAAGAGTTTTTACAATTTCATTGTCATTTATAAAATAGCCTTCATACTTGTCATTATTCTGGATATCTGCCAGTATATCAAAGTAGTGTTTTGTGAAATCAAAAAATGGTTTCCCGGCAATAACAGGAGCATTAATCTGGAATGGGGTCAGCTTCTGGTGCCCTGTAACAAACATTGCGTGTGACCGGTTCAGCTCGTCGGCATATGCATACGCGCCTTTATAAAACTGTGCAAAAGGATGCTTGTCTTTCGCTGTTATACCCTTAAAGATTTCGATATTATGTTCTGTAAGTTCATCGGGTCTGTTACCCTTTATCCACTCTTTCAAGCGATATAGATATTCTTTGAATAAAATAGCCAGCTCTCTTTGGTTAAGATTTTCCCAAATCCCAACAACGTGTTCCGTCTCAGTAACATCAACATCGCTCATTTCCCTTAGATGGAAAGCTTTCAGTAAATCATGGGGATAGAGTGCCTTTCCTCTTGCATTTTGTGAATCAAAAAATTGGAACGCTTCCGACTGATCTTCGGTAATTACTACGATAAGCTGACATTGATTTTTTATATATGCTAGTAATTCTTCTTTTTCTTTCTCATCTTTAACTTTATCAAGTCGTATCTTTAAAGCATGATAATTCCTTGTAACATTTTGCAAATTATACGCATTATACACAAGTTTTTGCTTTAAGAAATCAATCGAATCCTCTTGCAATATATCTAACAAAAGAGAAAATGTGATTGTGCGTTGCTGACCGTCGACAATATTGTAAACGATATTATCGCTACCGGTACTGCTACTTTTTTTATCCTCTCTTTCTTTATGGAGAATCAAAGTGCCAACCCGGTAAACTTCCTTGTTAGCTATCATCGCTTCTTCAATATCATCTAACAATTGATTCGCATTTTTTGCAGTCCACTTATAGGGACGCTGATACACCGGTATTTTAAGCCTGATGTTCTTCAGGGATACTAATCTCTCTCCATTATCAATTTGGGTAATTTTATTCTCCAATAGCAAGTCGCCGATGGAAGTAATTCCTAATGACAGGCTTTTGTTCGTGTTTGTTGAACAGTCTTCATCTGTATCAGGCTCAACATAATAAACCGGTGGTGTATCCTGTTCTGTTTGTAAATTTTCACTGTCTTCTTCTGTATCTTCCAATAAAGAAACATCTTCCCCCTCTTTACTGAATAATTGCTCTAGCATATCTACCTGGTCTTCATACCATGTGATATCTGTAAGCGTTTTTAATGCAAGTACTCTGTCCACCAACCAGTTTCCTTTTTCTTCCCACCTGACTTTCCGGACATTACGATAATCTTTCCGTTGCCTATCAAAAAAATAATCCGAAGTAACTACTCCGCGACCCAGTATTTCTGAACGTCCTCTTTTTACAAAGACTATGTCCCCCTCTTCCATTACATTGCAAAATTCCCATAAAGCCAGAGCATCATTTTTAGATGATGTCCCATACAATTCTTGTAACTTGTCTTTAATCGCCTGCTTGCTGCCATACTTGTTCAAACTTCCGAGGTCATACCAGCCAATTGCCATTATGCCCTGCTCATAAAATTCGTCCCACCTGTCAGCCTGTTCACCGGGTGAATATAACCAATAATGTGTATCTTCATCAGCACCCGATACAGAAGTCGTTTCAGTATTATTTGCAAGATCAGGATCAAAAGTCTGTTTTATTTTATCTTCCATCTCTACGTATCCTCTTTAAATAGTTAAACTATAAATTATCCGTTTACTTGACCCGCAATTCTTTTGCCTTTTTAATCAGTGTTTCGTTTTCCCTTCCAATCTGTTCCGAATATCACTCAATCTTTCACCCTTATATGTAAAGTACACTGGCCCTTGCACCGGTGTTGTAACACCTAACAACGTTTTTGCTAACGCTGTTAAGCTAACAGTCTCTCCGTTATATTCTACATGTCTATCATCGACCACAGTCGCACATATGGAACTATCCTGTATGAAACAAATCGTGCTGTTAACAGGTATCTTACATTCGCTGAACCTAAATGGGCCCCTGCGCGCACTTTCCTTAACCTCTTCGGCAAGTTGGTCTTCCTGTAGTTGTTCACCGGTAGGTGCGACTTTTTTCAGGTTTGCTTCTGTTCCGCTGATCTTTGCAATACATTCCAAAAGAAGAAAGGCATCTTCTTTAGACATAGCATAGAATTCTTTGGTACGTTTCTTTCCAGCAAATGTTTCAATCGCCCGCAGGTCCGGGTTCAGTGTGTCAATCAATTTATGAAGTTCCTTATCAGTAAGAGCATTTTCAGTTTCATAAACAGCATACACCCGAAATGCAAACGGAACAGATTCGCTATGATTTAACTGCTGTACCCGTTTTTCAACATCCGAAGCAAATCCGATTTTAACGTAGTCCGGAAACGAAGGATTTGTCAAAATATAGATTACACCTTTACTCATCATCAGACCCCATTTCTTTAATATTTACAACTAATTAGCATAGTCCTAACGCTCTTTCTATTCTTAGTCGTTCCTGACTTTCATTTGTCGCTAACCTTAATAAAGGAATATTATATTTTCTTAAAATAGAATCCTTCAAATTATCTCTCCACTGCTGTTTTTCCCCGCCATTACGATGATAGGCAAATCCATCCACTTCAATTGCAAGGACCGGTTTCTTGGAAATTTTATTGTACAGCAGGAAATCAATATGGGAACCTGATCTGTTTTTAAATGTCTGCTCTTCTTCTGTCAGTAAATCTGCGTTGCGAATAAGCATCTGCAACGGAACATGACAGGCTAATTCCAACGTTAACTGTGGATTATCTTTAATTATATCATTTAATATATGAAACATCAGATTCTCGGAATCGAATTCAGAAACTTTTGTATGATTTGCCAGAAAACTAATACGAGCCTCAGTGAATTGTTTATAGAGATAATCAAAAACCGAATAAATCTTACTATTGATTACTTCAAAATTATTGTATTGAATATAAGAAATCAATTGTCCTATATTACTATTCTCCGGTTGTTCATTTCCGGAAACAATCAGGATGAGACGTTTCTTGGCCCTGGAAATAGCAACGTTCAAAAGATGAGCATCGTCCGAAAACGCATTGACAACGTCATCGACGGTAGTAAATATTATTTCATCCTTGTCGCGGCCTTGAAACTTATGAACCGTATCTATTTCTGCAAGATTCGCCAATGGTGTTTTTTGCATTGTATTTACTTGGTTTCTGTAGGGTGAAATAATACCTTTTGTTTCAGCAACCGGCAATTTAGGAAACACTTCTTCCTGCAGCACATCGATCTGCCGCTGGTTCATGAAACCTCTCTGATGATTTCCCCCAGATGTTTTATAAACAGAAAGAACATCTTTTTCACCATGATCCTCTGTCATTATCAACAGTTGGTTTTGATAAAACTTCTGATTGCAGAATTCAATAATTCTAGGATGACAGCGATAATGTTCTCTGAGCAGGGTTTCCGGAACATAAGGCAAAACTTTGCAAACTGATTGCAAAAAATTATTCAAATAGGAATACCCCTGCGGGAATTTATACCTTGAAAAAATATCGGCGGTGTACTTTGCAACAGCCTCGGTCACCACATTGGGCAATTGTTTCAAATCACCCACTATTACCGCGTTGTGACCGGCAGATAATGCCAGCGCGCCAGTAGGTATGTCAACTTGTGATGCCTCGTCCATAATGACGTAATCAAACATTACTGATTCATGCAGGCTACGCTTCGAGGAGAAGGTTGTGCTCAGAATCACCGGATACTCTTTAAGAAACTGCTCCGGCTTATTTCGAAGATCTGACAGAGTGAACAGCGGTCGATTTTCTTTTGAAAATAACTCTGCCAGTTTAGCATGAAGATACCGCAGTGAAAGTGTTGTTAATGATTTTAATTTACCATTAACATTTTTTGTTTTTAAAACACTCTCGATGTCATAGATTTCCTTTTCCAATGTTTCCAGAGAACGTAAATAAAATGCTTTTTGCAATACGTGGACAGGTTGGTGTAAATCTTTCGCATAAAACGAAAAGCTAAACACACCATACCAAATAGCCCCTTTGAGGAGGTACCAGAATGGGAACTTTTCTCTTCCCCCATCAATATAACGATTCACCTCTCCCCACATAGAAAGAATTTTTTCCGGTTTAACGGTTTTAAAAAGATTTAGCTCAGCTTGCGAAAAATCAATGTTCGCTTCCTGGCAATAGCGTTCAAAATACCTGTACTCCAACTTAATTTGATCCAAGTTTTTTCGCTTGGTTGCCAGGGTTTCCTGAAGTTTAAACAAACTGTCTAATTCATTTGTAACAGAATCAATACTTTGTTTCAGATTGAGCTGCTGATCTTGTGCCAGTTTCCACTTTGCAAACTCCGGATATAGTGGCTGGTTATCTATGAAACTTTTACGGTTTTCGTCCTTTCCCAAAAGCGCTGCCAAAAATGACAGATTATAATTTTCATCTGATAATTTTTCCAAAACATTTTCTATGGCAGAATTATTGTTAGATACGACCTGTACAGTTTTGCTTTGTACAAGCAGATTCGCAATAATGTTTAAAATCGTTTGTGTTTTACCCGTGCCCGGCGGGCCCTGAATCACACTGACCTGATTACGTAACGCATTTTGTACCGCTTTAATTTGACTGGCGTTTGCGCCAAACGGATAAATAAAACCATCAAAATCATATTTTTCATTATTATATTTATCCGGTTCAAGATATACTGCCAGCGCTGTCTTTTCTTCAATTGCCCTGATTTTTTCGTATTGGAGCGAAAGCAACTGCTTTCCGTCTTCAGTAACAAGTTCATTGCCCTGGGCGAGTTCCTTTAAATACTGAAGTTTTTCCTGCACAGCTTTTTCCCCAATACAAGATTGGGCTATTCTGATCTCATCCTCACGGCAGGTAATAGCTTTACCGTTCTCAAATATTACCCGCCAATACTTTTCTTTTCCTGCTGCAAACAAGAGTAATCCGTCAACGTTCGTACATATTTTCCCTTTAGCATAAATTAACTTATTATTGACAGGCTCTGCTTTGGGATCAGATAATAACTTCAAAGAACTCTTCTTATAACTATAAGTTTTACCGTTTTTGTACGTAACTTCATAATATCCGGTTTCCTGGTTAAAATTACAAATTGCGGTGATGTCCTGACCTTGATTGTTCAAAACCATATAACGGGTTAAATCCATTTCGTCACCGCCTGAATATCAACTATTAACCATAATAAAACGCATCAAACAGATCAAAGCAAACATTGTTACTGCTTGCTTATTTTAAATAATTATATCATATTATTACGCTTTCATTGTGTTACGATGAAGAATTTCACGGTGAGATTGACAGTCGGCTCAATTAAAAAATATTAAGGAAAACAAAGGCGGACAGATTGCTACAATTGATTTGCTAAAAAGCCCCTCCGGGAAAATACCGAAGGGGCTTTCTGTCATAATAAAATTCTAAAGCGAATAATCAATCAGATGTTTTCTAAGTAATTTCTCATTTGTTCTCATTTATCATTTGCCGTACTTCATCTACAGTATATATAAGGTTTTTCCTTCGATGAATAATCCTATGGCAGTTAGCACATACGCAAATTAAATCTGTCTCCGGGTTAACTTCCACTTCTTCACCTATATCGGAAAGAGGTTTTATATGATGTACTTCAATGAAATTTTGCCCAGGTTCACCATATTTTTGTTCAAAATCAAAACCGCATATCATACACTTTAAACCATGTAATTCGATTGCCATTTTTCTTAGTTTTGGATTTCTTTCATATTTTACGGAATAAACTATCTTCTTTTTACCTTCTTTACCTAAAACAATCGTTGTATAGGGGTCTTCTTTCTCTTCCGCTATCAAACTTTCATTCAGAAACTCCACTTCAAAAACATTATCAGCAACTTTACTGAATCTTACGCTTGGAAAAGAATCCTCAAAGTAGTAAGGTTGGAACTTTTCACCGAGATCCGTGTTCCAAAACAACCTGCTTCTATCAAGAGCATCAACTATAAGTCTGGTACCATAGTTAACACCACGATAGATCAGCACGATATCTTTTCGTATTCCATACTTCATTTTTTCAATACCGAAAAACCTTTTCATAGCTATCGGTATGGCAATGCCCCTATGTTCAAAAAATGACTTGTCAGTTTTTCTTATTACATTATTGTCATTTATAACTGTCCACGAGTACATTTTTCCAGTTTGCTGTTCCATAATAGCACCTGTAATTAAAGGACTGCACAAAATTTAGCCAGAAGCTAATTTTGTTGCAGTCCTTTTCAATAATTATTATTTTTCTTTATCCGACTCAAAATCAATTATTTCTTTTATATCTTTAACTTGCAGAGCTGCCGCGATTTTAGACAAATGTTCATAATTAATTACTGTTCTGGTTCCTCTGACAATATCACTAATGGTCGATTCCCGAACTCCAGACATCGCAGCAAGCTGCTTTTGCGTTATTTCCTTTTCTTCCAAAAGTTCTTTGATTTTTAATCGGATAGTATAATTCATTCGTTCATAACCCCACTATTCATCTTTACTGTCATATATGCGAGATCCCAACTATTATCATCTTTTCCTATGGCATTGGGGTTATCACCAATTGCTGAGGCAAATTTCATAATTTTAGTGGTTAAAGACACCTTGATCTTTTCCCAAACTTTATCAGGATCAAGGCCATTTTTCCATTCGAACTTACCCGTTTCTTTGTTTTCAATTAACAAGCATCTAAACGCTGCCAAAGTTGGATACATTATGCCATCAGGAATTTTATAATATAAGTCCCTTCCGAAAAACTTCGACTTTCCTACTACCTTATTATTCTTATAACCGGAATAGGCTTTTCGCCCATAACGACCACCGCCCTCATTAAACGCAGAGGCGAACTCACATTCAATAATATCATATAAGTCAAAAATGTCAGGAGCTACATTAACAAACTTCCTATAGTATTCCGGATTTTCCAAATAGATTTTTAGTATCGCTGCTTTTGAAGAATAAGCCTGAATAGGATGCACCGTATCAAATTTATCAATATTAAACATGCTGAGAATGGCAACGACCTCTCTTGAATCAATCATTTTTAATTTTTTACCGTCATCGTCAAACTCTAACTGATTTTGTTTGAAAGCAATGCGGTTATAAAAAGGCATTCCTTCCAGGCCCTCTTTAATTGGCTCGAATTGACGCCGTAATTCAGCCATTGATTTCGCATCTACCTGGACAGAGTTATTCCTTGCCTCTGCAAGTTGCGCAATAATATCTTCGACGCCCGTCATTACTTCAAACTGGACGTATTGGTTATAATTCCCTTCTTTACTTTCACAAATGATTTTATAAGTATGGCCACCGTCTATGTCTCCATACATATCTGTTTCGTCTTTACTGCCAAAATCAATCGTCACATCACATGTTTTATTATCATAGTGTACGCTTTTCGCTGAAAGTACAATGCCTCTGTTTTTCAAATGAAAATATCCGTCGTTGCTTTCCAATGAATTCTTGATATCGGTTGCAACTCCACTGTTCAGCTTCTGCTCCCTTGGATTTGTACCCATCGGGAAACCCTCTGGCACATCTGTGACCTTGGCGTAAAACACATACTTTTTAGACAAGCCATTTTCAAACGGATCATCTAATCTCTTGAAGGAATCTCTTTTTACCGGGAAAGTCATTTTCATAATACGTACCTCCTTAGTACCATTTTCCTACTTTGAATGAGCATTCAAAGAGGTTTAAATATTTTTTTGCGACATCTCGCAATATCATAATAACGCAATATCGTTATTTTGTCAAGAGGTTTTTTAAAATTTTTTTAAATAAAACTAATTAATCGTTTACAACAAAGGTTAAATGATTATTACCACGAAAACTGTACTACTTCGTTCTGGCATCATGCTCAATCAAGCAGAAAAATTAAGCAAACATTCTTAATGCTATTCTAAGAGCTTTTTGATCCAACCTGCTTGAATTACCGCCAAACCATAACGAATCTAATCTGTTGTCAATCGTTTTACCGCTTGCATGGTTGAAATAGGTGTTTACGGCATTATACATATTCCAGGCTGTTTTTCCTCTTTCCAATTCAAAATACTTTTCTACCTTTTCCATTATTATTTTACGTTCCGCCTCAAATTCAGCCTGTTCTATTGCCTTTTTATTATCAATAATCTGTTCGAACTTCTGTGAACTGAAAACCAGTTTAACATACCTGTTTAAGTCTTTAACTGATACATCACTCCGGGTTAACGCTTTGTACTGTTCAATTGTTGCGGTAAACTGGCTGTTAACTGTATCCATTACATCCCTGATCATTTCCAGGGTTTCCGCAACACCATATGTATGCTTTATCCTTATCAGTTTGCTCAGATTATCCTTTTCTGCAGCGCTTAACGTATTGTTGCAAACAACCCTGATCGGCGTAAAACCAACTCTTACAGCGCTGCTTCCGTTATGAGAGTTTGATAATAAAATGTAGCTTTCAATTGAATCGCCCTTAACAACGTCTTCTTCCCTTAATGTTTTCGCAAGGATCCAAACTTTTTTCCCATTAAAGAGGCTTCCTGCAGTCTCGAGCGTTGCAAGTTTCCTGTCAATAAAAGGCTCAAACCAGTCAAACGCCTCTATGTTCTGCAAAGGGCAATATGAAGAACCTACCACCCCAAGAATCTTTGATGTGTCTTTCCTTACTACTGCTTTATGTGTTGTAACTTCAGCGTCGTCATCTGTAAATAGCGGTCTTAATTCAACCTCCCAGTCCAGCCTTGCAAGTTTAATGGCTTCTCTTACAGACGGTGCTGTTTCCACAACCGTACCCAATCCATGCCAAGGTTTCTTCAAAACTGAAAACATTGCGTCGTTCTCTAAGATTCCGTGAGACATATTACAACTCCCTTTCTATAAATATTATAGTATCGGTAACTGTTTTCTCAGATCAAAAACCATTGTCATTAATAGATTTTAAATACAAATCCTTTACCATATTATCAATTTGATTCAATATGGCATCTGTTTTTTCCCGGAGGGCAATGTCAACCAGTTTTATAATTCCTTCTTGTTCTTGGAGTGTAGCATTTGGAATAGGGATATTCCTGATATGCTCCGGATAAATATGGTAATCGCCAGAACGTTGATCACGGAGCAACTCAGCAGCAAATTTAGAGTTCATCACGGCCAAAAGGAACTTCAAATCTACTGTTTCAGATAATTTTTCCATATCATATCTCGTCATTGTAGAAAACTTTTTAATGCTGCTTTGGATGCTTTTGTTATATACGCCCACTAAATCTTTCCATAAAACACAAGCAATTAGAGAGTGATTGTGAACGTATACCCCTTCTTCATCAAAAGCTCCTTGTAGTTCGCCCAAGACATTAAATAACAGTTTTGGATGTTCATACAATTCGGGAAAAGTTGGCCTGGTCAACCTTCCTGGTGAACGTAATGTTCCGTATTCAAGATATCGTACCCTTATAATCTCATACTTACCAGTATCTTTTGCCTCAATATATTTGCGGCGAGGAATATCGTCCACCGTTTCACTTATAAGGTCTTTTTTCTTAAACTCACCCTGCGCGTCTCTCTCATCCGAGTTTGGTCGTAGTCCATAACTTATGTAACAATAGTCCCCTAATACATGCAACTGTTTAAATTTATGGATTATTGATTTACGTAAAACCAAGTTCCATACCTTAGATTTTTGATCCTGTACCAATTGTTCATACGAAAGCGTAAATTTACTAACGAACTTTCCTGCACAAATACCAACAACTTCTGTCTTTTTACCAGAAGGCATTTTACAAACAAAAGGAATACAATTTTTAACAGTTGCTTCAAAAATTTTAACATCATTAAGATCCGCAATTTTATACATGTCGTTCTTTTCAGTCAAAAATTCGCGTAGTTTCTTACCATAAATTTGATTTGTTAAAGGATAAGGAACAATCATAGAAAAATGCCCTGCATCATGAAGCAACTGGATGCCCAATTCCATAAAAGGAATATACAAATCCCATTTAGAATGTAACGTTTTGAATCTTTTGCTCTCAATAATAACTTCTCTGTTAGCGGCAAGTGAGGGATCAGCCAACTGGCTTTGCGCACTCACGTATGGTGGATTCCCAATAACAATATCGAACCCGCCTTTTTCTGCAAAAACACGGGCAAAATCAACCTGCCAAAGAACAAAAGGCCTAGAGGCTTGTTTTCTGGCTTGATAATATCTTTTCAGTGTTCCTTTCGACGCTGCGCTTTGTAACTGTACCTTAGCTAAATCATCTTTTAGTGATTCTATTGTATCTTTTAATTCTTTTTTCTTCTTAGTATCTTCACAGCGGAATAATTCATCCTGTGTTTTAAGTAATAGCGGCAAGATCGCCTCAAAGGTACTTTGGAAAAAATCCTGTTGTTGCTCATTCTTAGTTGTTGCAATCATGTCGCTGTGGTTAATTAGCGGTATTCCTTCAAATTCGTCCACTAAACTGTTTCCGCACAAAATATTACATTCAAGGTTTGGCAAAGGAATGGGATTCCTGTGACCTTCCAAGGGGCTTTTCGCATTTGGGTTTATCTCATCATCAATTACCAGTGATAACCATAATCGAAGTTGCGCGATATCAACAGCAGATGGCTCTATATCCGCTGCAAAAATGCAGTTTTTAATGGTTTGCCATTTCAAAGAATAGGGCGAACGATCATTATTGTACATCATCCGCTTTTCATAGGTATTCATTGTAATTGCCATATATGCGGATATGTTCTGCCTTGCCCGGACAATTTCATTCAGCATTCCAAGAGGAAACGCACCGGAGCCAACTGCCGGGTCTGCAATACGGATAGAAGCCAATGCCTGATCAATATCTTTTAGTCGATTAACTACAACTTTCCCACTTTTATCAATTTTAAATATTCTTTCCGAGATTAACATCTCGTGATTACCATGACGTTTATCCTTTGCCGTGTCCTCATCTTTCATAAAATCGCCAAGCAGAATAAAGTCTCGGAGATCCTGTTCCAGCAATCCTGTTTCCTTGACAAGATAGGCAATCAGAGTTTCCTGGCACATATAATGGACAATTTCTCGAGGAGTATAAAAAGCACCTTTAGACTTACGGTCTTTCACTTCCAGCAAATTCTCAAAAACTTTACCGAGCATTTCTGGATCGATAGCCACTTCCCGTTCCAGAGGTTCATCTTCGCTCATGGTAAAGTTATAACGGTCAAAAATATCAAGGATTCCATCAGCTTCCCTGTCATTTTTATCTTTTTTATTTGAGAAAATCTCATTGGGAATATTAAAATTATTATGTTCCCAGTCGTAGCCGTCAATAGGCTCGAAAAGCCCGCCTGAAAGGAATGGAACACGGCAATGAAGTTTAGGATCATATCCCTGTTCCCCACGATTGACATTTAGTGCATTATAAAAAAGCGGTTCCAAAAAATCATCAAAAAAACTTGCGTTTTTTAATTGCGAATATTCAAAGAGCTTACGCATGAAAACTTTGGAACCAGTACCCCAAGGGTTACCTTTAACGCATGTTGCAAGAATCCGCTCGTCATCGTCTGTTATTTCCTTCAAAGACTTCCCTGATAGTTTATAGTAAACTTCACCTTTTTCAGTATGCACTTTTTTGTAAACTTTGGGTATTAGTTCCCTTGATTTTGTTCCACGGGCATAAAACGCATTATTGTAATCTTTTTCATTTAACACCTGCGGCCAGGCAGAAACCCCCAACCATCCTTTTTTCTGAAGGAAATACAGAAAGACAATTTGCCCCATTAATTTCTTCGCAAACTGTGCTGATGTAAAGTTGTGCTGTGCTGCTTCAATCACAAAATCCGAATTACTCTCCAAAGATTCGCGCAGCTGCTGAAATTTTTCGCAATAAAGTTGGAAAAACTCTTCCGTAACTTTTTCTACGGAAAAGGCCTCTTCCAAATCGTCCAGTGTAGGTTGCTCAGTATTTGGTTCATCATTAATAAACCGGTGAAATCGACTAATAGCAGTATGGCAAGGTTCATCCTCTCCAACGAGATAAGAATATCGCTTGGCCGGCGTCATGTTTTCTTTTGTTTTCAGCCTACCATTTTCAATTTTAATCTCATAATCAAGACGTACAAAAGACAATCTCCACTTGGGATCGCCAACTGTGTAAAACGCAATAATTGCACCATCTGCATTTCCAGCTTCAATAAGCTTTTTTGCATAACTTCGCTGTGTACTCCGTGATGTTTCTACATATGATTCCTTTGACAATCGCACAGTATGTATAATAAGTTTCTTTCCATCTGGATCAGTATAGTTACCTACATGAGAAGAACCTTCAATATGAGAATTGAAATTGGAGTACTCAATATGAAAAATCCCCGGGGCAATGAGCTTCACACCAGGAAAGATTTCACGAATAAAATCAGTAAAATCTTGAACATTAAACTTATTGGTCAATATTCTTTCAATTTTCTCGATAGTAGGATTCATACATTACCCCCGTGGTCTGATGTAACAGGACAGTATAACCTGTTTCTCACCTTCAACCTTACCCTGCTTAACTTTCTTTTCTTCAAAGTATGATTCAGGGACCAGTCTTAAAATTTCATAATATAATTCTAAAGGATCTGTCAGATTCTTGCTTACCTTTACTACGTCTTTGGAAATTTTAGCTGGAATTTCTCCGTTTGCCCAACGTTTGATAAGAATATCCAGCTTCTCTTCCTGGTCATCAGTAAATCTCGGTTCGTTCTTCAAAGCTTTTAATAATCTGATAATTTTTGCGTCATTGCCGGCAATCATCACCTTTTCAGTGCTGACAGTAGCCTCTTCTACAAGCATTTCATCAAAAGCTTCACTGTTTTTATCATACTGTTCATAAAAATCACTACCTATACCGATTTTAGGTTCATCCGGTTCAGATCGTATCAGTTTAATTGCTTCCATGAACGACAATTGTTTCGTATTTCCGTTTGACTGGAAGAAGGTTTTCAAAGCACCTTTGCGGATAAACCCAATTGTCGAATTTGCAGACACAGTTTTATCTTCTTTTCCAGCTCTTGCCTTTTTGGGTAAACGTTTAATTTGTGCAAATAATGCCGCATCGTTATCCCTAACCTGACGGATAACTGCTAAATACGCCAGTTCAGGATTTGTACTTTCCTCATCAGAATCGATATCTTTATTCAAATCAGTAAACAATTTTTTCGGTGAAACATCCTCTTCGTCTGAAAGATATTTAAAATCTTCACCAAGGGTATCATGGAATGCCTGAAGCTTTTCCAGTATCCTTTCTTCCAAAGGCAGATGCTTTTCACTTTGCGATGTTGGGAAAAAGTTAAATACATATATCCTGTCAAACGCAGTACCTACACGGTTAATACGACCCACACGTTGCATAATTCGTGTCGGATTCCAAGGTAAATCGTAATTCACTAGCACATTGGCTCTGTGCAGGTTTACACCTTCCGCAAGAACATCCGTAGTAATCAACAAATCGTATTTATTATTATCTTTGTCCGCAAATTTGGGGTTGAAACTGTCTTCTACATCAATCTTTAAAGCTTTCGAACTCTCACCGGAATAGAAAATTACGGAATCACCATAAATATCTTTCAAATTTTCGCACAGATATTCGGCAGTCTCTTTAGATTCTGTAAATACAATTACTTTTTTACCTTTCATAATATGATTGTTGGTCAAATTATTCTTAAACTCTTTAAGTTTCGGATCAGTTTCTATCAAATTCCAAATATCACGCAAATATTGCAACTGAGCTAAATCCAGGCGCAATTCTTTCAGAAAACGAGCTTCAAATTCATTTGTCTTAAATTCCATAACATCCTGTTGTTCAATCAAGTACAACAGTTTATCGATATTTCCATCATCTAGCAGTTCATAAACATCTATTTTTTTACTGATATAAATCTTTCCCGACTCAGCCATATGAATAAACTTTTCATACGAATCAATGAACCTTGAAAGTGTCATACGAAATGCATGGAAGCTGCTTTCCAATCTCTTTACCAGGATTCCTTTCATGAAGCCGCCCATATTGCGCTGAGAAACAATCATCTGAGCGTATTTCTTTTTATCTTTTAAATACAGTAATGGCGTGTATCTGGCATACTTAAAGTTTTTAATTACAGAAATGGTTTCGGTAAATGCTTCATTTGTTGCCTCATCAAAGGTGTAAACTATTTTCTCAGGACTTCCAACTTTAGGAAAAGATAGTCCTTGTTTTTTCAAATCTTCTGCATAATATTCTACAATCTCACTTCTGGTACGCCGTATCATCACCTCTCGTAATAGTTTATCGCGGATAATCTCTGAATTTGACCTAAGTTGAGAAACGTACTCCGGCGTACCTTTAACAAATTTATGCAATTTCCCGTTCAAACCACGGAAAAAGCCTTCCAAGTTCCTGATCCCGTTAATAGTACCGCTTTGCTTATCCTGAAAGAGATAAATCTGGTTTTCAATATCACTTGTATAGTTATTTATGGGCGTAGCAGAAACCAATACCACTTTTTTCCCACGACAAATTTGATGAAGCATAGTGAAACTCTCCGTGTCACTGTTACGGAAACGGTGAGCTTCATCAATAAAAACATAACTGTATTTATCTGTTCCTTTTTGAATGAGGCTATCCAATTTTCCAAGAGATTCCACATCACATCTCGCAACATCAAACTCCTGCAACACGGAACGCCAGTAATCCACCAACACCGGGGGACAGATAAAAAGCTTATATGTATTTCTGTTAAATGTGTTAGCAAGCATGGCACAGATGTATGTTTTGCCAAGACCTACTACATCGGAAATAAAAACTCCGCCATAAGCATCTAGTTTTTGCTTTGCCTGTGTTACTGCATCTAATTGATATTGAAGTCGCATATAACCCTCAGGCAATAATGTTTGAAAGTTCTCCTTGTCAGTATTAATTTCTTCTTTAAAAAACTCATATAATGTTTTCAAATATAACTGATATGGTGTAATGTCATCCCGCATCCATGTACGTCGTTGGACAGTATCAATGTATATATCTCTAATATCTTTAGATTTCTTCCATAATTCTTCAAACTTTTTAAGTGCAAATTTTACATCAGCAGTATCCTTAAGTTCAACATTAAATTCCAAATTATTTAGCAATCCTGCTTCTGAAAAGTTGCTAGAGCCGGTAATAACGCTTCCGTACATATCCTGCACTTTTGCTGGATTTTTACGCATTATATATACCTTAGCGTGTATTGGTGCTTCCGTATACATACGCATTTCCAGTTTTCCGGATTTTAACCACTCAATAAAAACACGTACTCCTTTTTCAATTTCAGATGTCGTGGCAGAATTATCAAATTCATTAATCACCGTTTCTTCAAAGATTTCTGTACTTTCTTTGCGAGTAAAAGCTGTGTATTTAATCTCTTCTTTAGCTTGATCAATTATTTTTACTGTAAAGCGGTCTACATTTAGTCCTACAAGGATTCTTATTTTTTCCACACTCTCCATCGCAGGATATAATTTAAAAAAACCACTGGTTCTGAAATAACCAACTAATACATCAAAAAATTGTGTATTACTCTTCAGTATTGCAGAAAAACGGCTATACAAATCACGTTCTGGTTCATTTGTAAAGAACTTTAAATCGGTCACTGTCATACTACGCACACTCCTTAGCACTTTGGTCTTTATCAACTTTTATTTTAACCTTTATTATCAACACAAACTATGCTATTGATTGCAGATGTACCGCCATTCTCATCATGGCCTCACCAATGGAAGAGTTCGATATTTTTAATGCGCCTGTTTTATCCCGGGCTTCTTCTACATGTGGATAGCCTTCTTCAACTTTAATCTGTTTAATGAAACTTGAATAACCATCAGTATCCTTAGCTTTATGAGGGCACGGCCCGACAATAATTCCTGCATATTTACCGCTCCAGGGTTTGATACGTGATGCATATTCTTTAACGTTGTCATATTCCAGCTCAAATTCCAACTGATCTTTTGAAAAGGCAAAGCCCAAACTCTTAAGCTTTCCTCTGAGATGGCTTTCTTTTGTTTCTGAACCACCGATGATAAGAATCTTCTGTTTTCTTGGCAGGAAACTTTCCACCGCCGGAATGTCGGTTAATACAGGTTCTAAATCTGTTATTGTATGCTGTTCTGATCCCTTCTCTATAACAAAATCTGTTTCAGCCAGTTTCTCTTCAAACGCCTTTATTTTCGCTTCCGCTGTTTTAACCGCCGATTCAGCAATTTCTACTTGTGTTTTTTGAGTTTCTACTGTTGCATTGAGGCGCTGAATTTCTTCCCGGCAATATGTCAGCTCGGAATCCCGTGCATTAATTTTTTCCTGATACTGTTTAATCTCGCACTTTAGGTTCTCATTAGCCGACCTGCTTACTGTAAGCGCGGTCTTTAAATCTTCAACGTCAGTCTGAAGTTCTCCAATAAGAGCAGCGTTCTCTTCTAATTGTTTTCTAATAGCCGCACTGCCGGAAAGCTGACTTTCCAAAGCTTTGCACCTCGACTGTAAAGTCCGTTCATGTTCTTTGGAAATTCTAATCTCCTCAGTAAGGCGCACGGCTTGTTTTTCAAGTGCTTTCTTTTCCGTTACGTGATCTGTAATCTGTTTTTCCAGTTCCTGCAACTTGCTGTCGTGCTGTTTAATAATAAAGTCTTGTTTGCCGATAAGAACCTGTTGCTCTAACAACTCCTTTTTCAGGTTTGCTATTATTTCTTCGAGAACTGCTGTCGCATTGTTTTTAATAATTTCTGTTTTCTCTATTTCTGGCTCAACCACTGGGATAGAATCTTTTGGTGCTATTCCGAGAGCAATTTTAAAGTTTTGGCATTCTGAAGTATCGGCAATGCCAAGTTCTTCTGCCTTTTCTAAAATAGCCGCCTTGTCAACTCCTGAAACATCTTCTGTTTTTGATAATTCACTGATCCGGTTTAAGAATTCCAGAAACAGGTATTTCCTTCTCTTTACAGATTCAGGATCGTCCTTGTTAATCTTGTCTATCCGATTAAAAAGAAATGTTGGCACTTCTGCCCAATATAGTATGTTATCCGTATGGATTTGGGCGGATGCGTAGTAAAGATTTACCCAATCAGGCAGATTGTCCTTATTGGAATCGAGAATCATCAGTTTATTGATAGCTTCATCGTACTTGCGAAAATGGAAGTAAATCTTTGCAATTTGTTGTGTAGCGGTTAAAAAGCACTCTCGATCCGTACGAATATTTAATCCCAACTCGAAAGCCTTTTCATAGGCATCCATAACAAGTTTATCCGTCTCGCTATTCGCCTGTGCATAGGTACACTTACCTATCCGATAAGCGTCCTCCCACTTGTCGGCAGAATCAATATCACATTGCAAAGCAACCAGATCCGGCATATTAATCTTCTTGTTTTGTTGAGATTTGTAACCAGGCATTCTACTTCTCCCTTGCTTCTTTAAATGTTTCTTTCCAGAAGTCAGGTTCTAAGTCAAATACAAAAGCAAATTTTTTCTCATCTTCTACATAATCCATGTACAATTTTTCTTTATTAAAGACAGGTGTTTTACAATCCTTAACAAGCTGTTCAAGAACCTTCCTTGTTTTAGCATTCAGTATGTCACCCTTTTTAATTTCCGGAAGTGTTATAGACGCAATATTATATGTATAACCTTTGTTTTCAGCCTTTTTCTTACTTCCGGCATCAATTTTGGCTGCTTCAAACAGTTTGTTATAAAGCTCATCCGAAAGTTTTTCTTTCGGTATTGAAAGAATGCACGCCCTGACCTCATCCGTTGTGACGATACGTTTTTCTGACAAGCGCATTCCTAACAGCGAGCCTTCTTTGATCACTATTTCCGGCATGGCGACGGACAGCGATGGCAAGATCGTTTTCTCGTGCGCACACACAAATGCTTCAATAAACTGCCATAACTGCTGGTTATTCTTATTAAAACCTTCCCCGGGCATTCCATAAAGCCCGTTCAGTATTCCCCAAAGGACTGAAGCGCGTCGTTTTGTAAGTAGATCAGAATGATACACATCCAGCGCTTCTAAAAAGATGTCATATTTATTCGGATTTTTAGCAACAAAGAGCAGTGCTTTTAACACAGCCGCCGACTGTGGGATGGCATTTAAAATCTCTTCAGGATCTTTGCCGGAATCACCGGTAATTAACTTCTCGATTTCATGAATAGCTGTGCGTACAATATTGGAATCCTGTGTTGTTGAACATTTTGCGGTTATTTTATCGCATATCGAATTCAACAACCCGATTATCAAATCCGTCTGCTTCTGCGTGTTATACGGCTGGTGAATCAATATTTCGTGTATGGAATCATAAACAATTTGATTAAACTCTGTGTTTTGACCTTCTGCTTCATTAACAAGAGTAACGTGTTCAACGTTATCTTTATCTTTCACCTCCATATAATGAGGCAAAACATCTGTAACATCTTTATCCTTTAATTCAAAAAGCTGTTGCAGCCTGCTATCCATATTAAAAATATAACTATCATATTGCCATTGTTCCGTTCCGTTTACAAAATTCAGCAGGCCGGCACGTAATTTTTCCCTGGTTCTATAGCTATTAAGAATCTCATCAGGAACCAAACCGCATACAGACAGGATTTTGGTTTCTTCCAACTCCAGAGCCAGCGGTTCCGTGAAATCATTTGGAAGCAATGCAAATTTTCTTGTCGGATACCAATAATCCGGGGATGGTCTGGAAAACATATCCATATCATCCTGGGTGTCAAAATAAATCTTTTCAACCCTCGAAAACGGTATTTCTCCTATCAGATATGCTCCTATATGTTTTTCCGGATTATACTCATGCAAATCACAAAAATCATATTCAAGCGAATCTTTACCCTGGCTTACTAATATTGCACGGCCGTCTTTTTCCTGTAACGCCGTCAATTCCAAAGTTACCGGATAAACAAACTCCGGCTCTGCGATTCCTTTTTCGCGTGATTTTCTATCCAACTTTTTATGCGTAACAAAAAGAAAATAATCGGATGCAGTCGATATGGTCCGGTATCTTTTAATATCTTTTACAATAGGATCCGGAACAATAATGTTACGTCCCAGGAAATCAAACACTATATTCTTATTTGTATAAAAAAAGAACTTCATGTGATTCCTCCCTGCTACTTCCACACAAGCATATTTCTATTTGCAGTTAATGTACTCATCGTATCAATCCATCCCGGACTTGTTTCCTCACTCCAATAAAATAGATATAATTCAAATACCGGACGGGAAAGCGCGACATATACTCTGTTTGTATCTACATCCCCTCCATCTTCCATTTTTATCTTGTCAAACAACGGAAGTAAAACAATATCAAATTCGAGTCCTTTCATAGTTCCGTAAGATACTATTTTCACACCACGTTTATCAAAATCAATTTTGTGTTTAGTATCCGCTTTATGCATTTGTACAATCAGTTTTGATATATTCGCATTTTTAATTGATTCATATGTTTTGTTTTGTGATTTATTATTTACAATGATCCCAATGTCCTTTTCCTTGTTTTGCTTAATAATTGCAAGCATTTTTTTATTTAAATCAACAAAGTCATTGGGCTTACACAAGGTAATAACAGGCTTTTTCCCAGAAGTATTGGATGGTGCAGGAACTCCGTCCTTACAATAAAGAGCAGTCAAGTCCCTGATTGGCTTGGTATTGCGAAAGTTTTTTGTTAATGTAAAAGGCGACTCTACACAAATAGCCTTAATAGCTTTAGCCGTGCCTGTTTTACCTTTTTCAACAGCCTGATTCGGGTCAATAAAGCAAGTAATGTGATCCGATATTCTTTTAAGTATTTTCAGAAGTTCGATTGAAAAATCTTGTGCCTCGTCAATAATAATATGCGAATACTTTTTCCCAATGCCTGCTAAATCAGAATCAACCTTCGGCCAATCAAAATCTTTTCCGACCTTTGGAACACTTCCAAGATGGTATTCTCTATATATGTCGTTTAACCACTGATGATAAGTTAAAACGTAAACATTTTTATAGTACGTTCCTTTAACAGCTGTTGAAATAAAACTCATAAGAGGTCTATTATATACCAGCATAAGAACAGGTTTGCCCTTGGAGGTTTTGCTTGCCTGGCCGGCCCTGTAAATAGCCATTACCGTCTTTCCTGTTCCGGGCGCTCCTTTTATCACCCAATCTTTTGTAGTAGGAAGATTTATGATGTCAAGTTGTTCTCCGCTTAGATCCGCGCCGTTTGGTAACTTAAATCCCATAATAGCCCCCCTCAAAAAGCAATTTTTCACCAAATAAATTATATCATAAGTAATAGTAAATAAAAAGAACTCCAAACCGCATAACATGTCGTTATCCGTAGCAAAAATGATAAATCTTTCCCCCTGCCAATTATCATAAAAATCGGCAGGGGGACCTGTTTTAACAGTAGTACTTTTCAATTGTCATCGTTGCTCGTATCCTTCGTGTTTTGTGCATTATCAAATAACGACTGTTCGTCAATGTTTATACTATTAATTTTTTGCAGGCCGTCAAACAATGTCAAAGATTGGAATTTTAGCGAATTACAGAAATTATTATAGCCGTCTACACTTCCTTGTGCAGCAGCCTTGCGATACCATTTTAATGCCTCGTTATAATCCTGTTTTACCCCCTGTCCATAATAATACATATCACCGACTTTATTCTGCGCTTTTGCGTGTCCGCGTTTTGCTGCATGGATATAATGTTCAAAAGCTTTTTCCATATCCTTTTTTATTTCTAAGCCCGTATCGTAAACTTTTCCATTTTCAAACAACAAACCTCTTTCATAAAAATCTTCAGGCGGATCATAAAAGGCAAGTGGATTTAATGGACCACGTTGATAAGAATTTTTACGTTGCTTCGTTCCGGTGCTGCCACGATTTCCGTTGTCATATCCAGCAGTACCGCCTTGGTTAACACCAGACTGTTTTTCGTTACCGTTATTATCAACAGCAGTTTTCTGTCCTATACTACCAACTTTATTTGTAGTCTCACGATCTGCTTCATCAGGTTTTTCCGTAGGACCTTGTTCTTCTTCCTCGCCTTTATTGGTACTATTCGAGCCTGTATCACTTTCATTGCTTATAGCCTCTAGTCTGTTTTCGCCATAATTGCCTGTAGCAGGAGAGTCTTCTTCATCTTCAGCCGCCCGCAAATTACCGCGATTCACTTCAATACTTGCAAACAGACTGCCAAAATCAATTGTTCCGTATTTTTTGGGCATTTCTTTCAGATAACGTTCTGCTGTCCTCTTCACATTATTCAGTAATTCAGTATCAACAATACTTCCTGATATAGTACCATCTACGCCAATAATCGAAGGCTGAACCCCGTTTTCTCTCAGTTTTGCAAAAACCCATTCCATTGTTCCATCTTTATCCCGATAAAAGACGCCACCACGAATCCGGACAAATTTCCAACCAATACGCTGCAAAATACATTGTCGTTCCATATCCTCTTTAATTTTTTCCGGCTGACTATGGTACCGCTCTCCATCGCACTCGATTGCGATTTTAGAGTCATTGTCGAAAACCACAATATCAATAAAATAGCTCCCTGCAGGATACTGCTGTTCAATCCGATATCCTTTACTCACCAACCGATTAGCCACCTCTTCTTCAAAAGGTGACTGTGACTTGATTGCTATCTGTTTACGTTGATTTAAATAGTTCTCGTAATTGTAGGCATAATCCAAAAGCCTAAACTGCAGGCTGTCCTGCTTTAATTTGCCGCCAGCATAATCAAAGGAATGAATAATCCACACCTGATCTTTAGCACGGCTCAAGGCAACATTATATCTTTTTTCATAATCAGAAGTCCCCACGGAAATGTTTCTTACTGTTGCCTCATCGTCTACCATTGTGATAAAGATTACATCTCTCTCATCACCCTGAAACGACGCAGAATCACCGCAAATCAGCTCTCTGCTTTCAATTGTTGCCATGTTATCAATAAGTTCAGGAAGCAAAGAAGTAATATAATCTGCCTGTTCTTTACCTTTTAGCGAAATTACTCCAAAAGTTTTCCCTTTATATTCCGGTAAATCCATGCAGGCTTTGATTAAAGACACCACATAAAAAGCCTCTATTTCATTAATCTTCTTTAGTTTTGCGCTTCTTTGCCCGTTAACCCGTAACGGTATCACCGCGGGTTTTAAAGAAGAGGAGTTAGAGTTCCGTAGAGGATTAATCATCCCGTTATAATATTGACGATTACTGTATTCAATAATTTCAGGCACACACCGGAAATGTTCTTTCAACATTCTTACAGGGTATACTCTTCCAACCAAATCATAGTATGATGTTCTGCCATCGAACAGCTCATAACCACTAATAACACCCTTCAGATACTTTGCTAATATACTATGCCGTGAGTCTATTTCTTTGCCAACCAGCATCGGGCTAACCTGTTTATCATCACCGACCACGATGATCTTTTCGGCAAGGAACGACACAGCCAACGCTTCTAAAGAAGACTGGCTGGCCTCATCAATGATAGCGATATCAAACTTCACACGAGCCGGGTCAAACATATCAATAGCACGGTTAACTGTTGTAATCCAGACAGGAATCGCCTGTTGGCCCTTTCTCAAAAACTCGTTTGCTTTTGAACGGTAAAGATTGGCATGTTTCCCTTTTCCCCTGCCAATACGGTCATTGAAAAGCTTCCAGTCCTGTAAGCTGGTCAATACGTCACCTGATTGACCTACCCGCATGATTAAGGAATACCAGGCTTTCTTTTTTACTAGTTCCCCCGTTATATTCAGCAGTTCTTTACTTAATACTTCGGTTTTCTCCTCTTTTGCGCTCAACGATTCTGCAAAAATTTTATTAAGAATAAAATTCAAACGCATTACTCTCCAAGCCAAAGCAAAGTCGGGGAATATGCCGTCCTGAAAACTGAAAGAACTCTTTTTCAATCTTATACTGTCAGCCCATTCCGGAGCGTATTGATCTAATATGCCCAAACACCTTTTACGTTCGTTGAAAACAAAATATTTATCATAAACTTTTTTGTACTTTTCATAAGCGGTTCTATAACCCTCAACATCGCAAGTGTTTACCATCTGAAGCAACTGCTGCGTCAATACTGAATTATTCAAACCAGACTGATGGAAAACCTGGGATAATCCATTGACTGTATCATTGAACTGTTTTTTCAACAAAAACTGCTCAACAACTTTTATATATGTTGGCATAACATCAATAATTTCCCTAATGTAATCCGAAGGTGAAGAACCCAAAGCAGAAAACGAATTTAAGAATGTGGAATTAAAACCTGCTTTATTAGCCAACGTTAAAAACTTATCATATTTTTCATTTCTCCAGTTCAAGCAGGTTCTTATCCGTTCCGAAACATTTCCGATAAAACGTTCCTTGTTTTTGGAAATATTCTCGAACTGACACATATCAGTACCTGAAAAAATCTGGTCCCACTTGATCTTTAATGCCTGTTCCTCTTCCTGAAAATATAATAAAGATAACAGACAGTCGCAATCATCACATGACCCCAACGCTCTTCCGTCTATACGAACCTCTTCCATAATGCCCTTTACATCACTGTTACGGAACATGTAAAAGAAACCAAAACCCTGACCCGCTTCAAACCTTTCTCTAATTTTGGGCAGAGTTTTCCTTAACTCCTGACTATCAGCCTTTCCTAAATTGAACGTATGACCAAAGGTTTTTTCAATGAAATAATTGTATTTTAAAATATAAGAATTAACAGCATAATTCAAACCAAGCCAACGACTACGGCGACCTTCACTAATAACGCTGTCATCGATGACTGCAAGTTCCCACTGATCGTATTCCTTTATGCCCTTTACAAAATCAGACAAATCCCTTACCGAATCCTTGCTCGGATGCACAAACAATTTTTTGTCATTCAGATACAAGATATTATTCTTAAAATCCGCTTTATATGGAAAATCAATATCCTTTAAATTTTCTTTGTTTTCAAGAACAAGTTCATTAAAAGCATCTGGCGTAATGAATCTGTTGTAATCAACCAAACCGTAAGAAAGCTCTTTCTCCTCATTAAAATCAATCAAATTATAAGAATCATACAGTTTTTCTACCTCACGATTAGACAAAGGCAGAATATCAATAGAATCGGTTGAATCAGGAATCAGTTTAAGCAGAACTTTATTTTCGGAAACCTCTTTTGCTGCTTCTATTACAGAAGAGGACCGACCATCAAGAACGATGGACTTAGCAGATTTTTCCCGCAACGCAAAAATCTCGCTCCGTAAATTGTTTAACTGCTGTATACAGGATTTACGGGAATCCGTTAATTCTTCTATTCCCTTTTCAAGGCTGTTTGGAACTAAAGAATGATAATTATTTAAAATCTCTTTTACAACGACTTCTATTTCCTTGTTATTATCTTCAAAAACAGGAACACACAGCGATTGTAAATTCTTATCCAGCTGGTTTTTTAATACCGTAAGTGCCTTTTTCTTTTCGCTGGCAACCAAAATTGTTTTGCCTTGTGACAAAAAATGACCAATCAGATTTGCGATAGTATGCGTTTTACCTGTACCTGGCGGCCCCTGAACTTCAATTGCCTCCCTGTCCTGAACATCCAAAACTATTTCCAACTGTTCCTTGTTTGCAGGCTTCGTAAATAATACCTCGGGATGTTCGCCACTAGTTTTTGCCAAGCTAACTTCAAAACTGTCATCATTTCTTAATAAAGTTGCATTTCCTTTCTTACCGTCTGATCCCGAACCTGACATTAAAATTCGGGTAATATGCTCCGGTACAGAAATTTTGTCTTCAATGGCCTGTATAACTTTATCCAGATAACTTATGAGTCCAGTTCCTCTTTTACGGTATATAATACAAGGCTCATATCTTACAACGTACTGATGTAATGTACTCAATGTTTGACCATCATCGCAAAAAACAACCGTATCAGACAAATTATTAACAAATGAATTTAAAAAGTTTTTACATTCTATGTCATTATAAATATCGGGGTCTTCAACACCTTCCAAATACTTCTGCATATCACCAACAGAAGTAAAACTTTGATTGTTCACAACACCTAAAAATTCAGAATCATATTTCAGTTCTGAATCCTCATCATAGATTCGCAAAGCATCCGCTTTTGAGTTTAGATACTCAATTTTTAACCGCTTTACAAACAACGGCCTTCGAATGTCCTTTGAACTCCTGTCATAAAACATTCCAAATCCAAAAAGCAGTTCCTTACCATCGGGATCAGCTTTAAACTCTGACAGAATAGAATAAAAGGTTTTATACAGCATATTTACTTCTTGTAAAAACCTTACTTCTTTTATCCATTCTCTTCGCTCTGATATCCAGTCTTCATACGCAGCCAGAAGAGTATCGTCTTTCTGTACAACGTCCAGACAATCAGGTTTTATCAAAACGTCTTTCATATAAAAATTATCATAACCTTCAGGCAGATACTTCTTTAAATTGGCAGCGGGTTCAGGACATGCAGGAAAAACAGGTTTCCTAACTACCAAAACGTTACTATTGTTCTTTAAATTACAGACCTCAATATATTTTTCTGCTACATCTATTGTTCTTAAGTCTTCTAAAAGGCGAAAATAGTTATAACCTTCTACGTTAGTAGTAATTCCGTCTGATTGGCAGACTGCTTTAATCGTTTCAAACAACAGCTTCGCAGAATCTGCCGGCGATAAGTTCTGGTTTACTTGTTCATTAACCATAAAAACACCACCAATCGTATTATTCCTACAAAATTCTTCCTAAATTTTAATGGTTTTATTATACCACAAAATTATTTAAGCCTAAAATTGCATCAGTTCGAGATCCGTCGATCTGTTTGTTATACCCAAGAACCGAGAAAAAACACGACATTAATATACGTGCCAGTTTTATCTTGGTTAATAATAAACTATATCTTTCTTGAACTTTGAAACCAGTCTTTATGTGGAGCATAATTATCACCTTTTACTCATATACTAACACGACTGGAACATGATCTGAGAATGCTTGAATTTTAATAAAATCTCCAACTTGAAAGCCCCTAATTCTTTTATCCTTGCAAAAAGCATAATCAATATGAAAACCTTTTTTTAAATCACGATATAGATAAAAAGTGTTCTTGCTTTCACTCCCATGTTGTTCCTCTGACAAAGCATGATATGCAGAAACAAGCCCTTTGCTTTTCAGCTGTTTAACAACAGCTGTATGATTACGTTTACCGTGCAGATGATCCCAGCAAGAATTGCTGTTAAAATCACCGATAATAATACAATTATTATCTATGTTATTGATATTTAAATTTTGCCATTCATAATATCCTTCGATGTACGGTTTCTTTGCCCATACGGCAACAATTACCTGATTATTGACTTTTACAGGCAAATAATATTGCAAATGATTCCCTGACCATTTTAGCTGTTCCAAAGAAAACTCCGGCTTTACAAATACAGCTAATCCTTTTGATTTATTATCGCCGATCCAAATATATTTGTAATTAAAATCGGTAAAATCATACCAGGATTCTCGCATTCTGCAATAATGCAGACATCCGCATCATACTGCTGAACGATACTATATTTTTTACGAAAGGCGCAATTACAGTTCCAGAATAAAATATTTAGTGGCATTCTATATCCCTGTGCTTTTTAGTTTTTACAACCATCCGAAAAAGACACTTCCACCTAGCATAACCTCAGAAATTACCTGACAAAAGCCCTTCACTCATAATACTTATCATACTCTTCCGGCGTTAATTCCCGGATCAGTTTTAACGCCAACCAATAATTCCTTGCCTCTTCGTAAGTGTAACTTCTCTGTAACCGTCCTTTGCCTTTGATCAGGTACACGATCTTATCGTCGTCCACATCGTACAAATGCAGTTTGCCTTTCACCGGAAACGGTTCCACAAAGCGCACGTTCCGGATATGCCACACGTAATCGTGCGGCGCTCTTTGCGTAATGTCATACAATTCCACCGCACAAATCGCATGGCCACGCACAAGATCCGGACCTTCGTTGCGGCTGCTGGCACAAATTAATAAATCGCCCCGGTAATCAGTCTTCCAACTGCGATACTCTTCCACTTTCTCTCCAGATGCGATGCAAGATGCGTAATATGGCATAATAGACAATGCTTTCATGAATGGCCTCCTTGTGAGCAGTACAACTCTCAATTCTGCAAAAGAAAAGACTATAATAAATAGGATTTAACACCTTTCTTCTACAGAATGCTTTATTTACATGAAACAATTATTACGAATTCTTTCCGTACTTTTTAGGAAAATAATCTTTGCCTAACAACCATAAATACTTGTCTATCAGTTTCAAGTTATATTCCTTAAGCTCATAATGCTGCTGAAAAGTAATTAAGATATCTTTAAACATATTATAGTTTTTAAGGTTTTCACCAGCAAATGTTGAAAAACCGTCCCGATCTCTAAAATAACGCAGCACTCTGTCCACATAACTGTCGTATATCGGGTAAGCCAATGGCTTGTGGTGACTGCAGTATTTCGAAGCAAAGGAATAGAAACTATGTTCTTGACCATTGATGGAAACACGTTTTATATCTTCAACAAGCGTAACGTCTTCAGCATTCAGCCGTTCATCTATGTTTAGAGATAAAATATGCTTTGCTACAGGATAAACTGAATAAATATTGGTACTGTAAAAATCATTCAACGTAGAAACCTTCAGCAGAATATCACTGATATCCGTATTCTTAGGACATAAACTAAAGAACAGTTTATCAAGCGCATTCTCCTGAAGCTGGTAATTTTCCAAAGAAATCCATTTCTTAAGATAAAAATCAACCTGTTCATTTGTTGGATTTGGGATATCAATTATAGATTTTTCGCGACGTGGAACAATATCTGATTGTTGCTCAAATAGAACTTCTCTTTTCTCCTCTAAAACATCCGTCGCCATTAAGAAAGAACGAAACCGCCGCAGATGGGATAAGTATCCGGTTACAAGCTTTTCTGGTTCACCACTGCTATTATCTTTCAAAACGGTAAGAATCATCTCTCTGGCTTCAGAATCTTCGCTTTCTACCGCTTTCCAAAAGAGTTCGCGTCCACCTTTTCTCCAAAGATAGAAAGTATCAGTATAAGCAGTTATCACTGTATTTTTCCTGATACTTTGCCTTTGCAGAAAATGCAGATATCGTGTCCTAAGCTCCTCATAGGTCATCTTCTTCAAAGTTTCGTTATCCATAGAGCTAATGTCCTTTCGTAAACTGTTCTTTTAGAAAGAAAGTACATACTTCTAATTTCAACCGCTATCTTTCTCATACTTATTGCTATCACGCCAGGGCAGGATCTTCCGCAAAATATACAGTTAAGGATATACCATTATCAAACGGGTTTAAAGGTTTATAGTCTTCATCAAATTCTAAGTGTGTCGGCAGATTATCCAGGTCATAAGCATCCCATTCTTCAATTTCTTCATCTGTAGCATTTTCAAGATGGAAGAATTTTAAAGCATGAGGATTACGCTCATGAACTAAATCATTTAACTCTTCAGTGTCCATTTCTACATCACTCAAATCGCTATATTCTTCATCCAAATCAGCAAGGTTGCTGCTTTCCATCTCCTCAATTTCATCATAGGCGTCTTGTAAAGCACTGGCTAACTCAGGGAAATTTTCAAATGGTTCTTCAAGTTCGATTGCTTTATCATAAACAGCCTCCGTTTCGTCATCTAACTCGAAATCATACGAAAAATGTTCCGTTCCATCACCTTTCCCGAATACAACATAATATTTTACTTCTACACACCTTGACATTTTGCGCCCTCCTAGTCTGATCACACAACCGTATCGAATTATTTTACAAAAGTTCTGAGATATGATTCATGTGGCATTGCTCGAATCTCTTCCCGCTGCTGCAGAAACATTTCGAACCCGGGCCGATCGTATTGCCGGTGAAAAACATCATCTGTGCCTGCAGATTATAGGCCTTGATAAACTTCGCCTCGTAATTTGCCAGTTCATTGAATTTCTTAATATATAACGCGCTGTCAAATGCGTTGGGATTTCGTAAACTCTTCCAGCTGGCAAGCCACGCGTTGGTCTTGTCAATTTCCTCCCGGTAGGTTTTGTCAAATGCCATGGCTTGCAGCGTGAAGAAGAAGTCGTCTCCCCCAAACCTGCCGTTGAATATGCCATCCAATCTTTTTGTCAGCATCACTTTCCACATAATATATGCGGAGGAAAGCAACCTCATCGAAAATTCTTCTTTAAAGGCCACAGCCCTTTTATGCTGCCATCTGTATGTTTCATCCGACGGGCCGATTTCCTGTTCTTTTTCTACGATTGCGTTAAAGTACTGGTTATAGCACATTTCAAACACATCGCTCACCGGATTCTTCCCGCCTTGCCCAAGTACAGTATTTATGTAGCCAAAAACGTCGGCAGGCAGTAACGGAAATCCCAGCGCGTTATCCGGTATCCTTTTTACAATAAACTCGGAACAGCGTACGTCCCTGGCGGGCACAACAAAATCTTCAATATTATCGCCGGGCTTTTTGTATAACTCGTACTTCTTCCATTGTGCCTTATCAATCATAAGATAATCGTCTGATTCAAAAAGAACCATGCTTTCCGGAAGCTTCGCATCGCTCAACAAAGTTTCGGCCAGCAAGGTGCCGAACGAAGAGGCGCTGGAGCACCAGATCGGCTCATAGCCGAGGTACTTTTCCATATCGCTCTTTATATAGGGCGCGTCTGGGAATGTGTAATCATAGCAGGGCCGCCATGATACGAATCTGCGTTTTCTCGTGCCTCTGCAGGCATCCTTTCCTTTTCTCGTCACGCTGCCGGAGTTAGAGGAAGCTGTTTCCCCGCTGCTTCTAAAAATGTCAAAGAATCCCATTTTAGTCCTTTCTGCCTTAGCGGCGCCCTAAAATATTTTAAGTGACAGACTTGAAATATCCGGTGATAATCCTGTCAACGTCCTTCTATGTTTCCTTTATAAAGAATCTTAGCCGTCTTAGGTACCAGTTTCAATAAATCTCTTTTACCCATAATATTTACCCATTTCGGATAATCATCTTTATCTATTTCACAACTATACATCTTCTCGGCTTTCATATTAGCTCCAACAGTACCGTTAGTGTTTGTCTGGTCTACAAACTCGTAGTATGCAAAACAAGGAATATCCCCAAAAAAATACAGACCTGAAACATACGGACAAAAGTCGCCAAATGTCACCCAGCAAGCAAACATCATATATGACTTGCCGTTAACCACAACAGTATCTAAATATTTAGAATGCAAAAAATGTTCATCACAATTGTATAAATCCGGATAATGAATTTCGGAAGAGTTAAATATACATTCTTCAGTTAACTCAGGATATTTCGAAAAGCTGGTGCAATTTCTAACATATTCATCTAATATGTTTCTCTCTTTATCACCCAGTTTATTGTAACAAACTTCAACATATTTTTTAGTAATGTCTATAATAGTATCCCCAGATACAAATTTCATAGTAAAACCCCTTTCTGTCTTCCTTTTTAATTACTTTATCTACCAATTACCATATTTTAGATATGTAAAAATGACAACAATACTTTCAATTGCCGCTATTATATATCATTAAATAATCAACTCTTAAACCCGATATTACTAAACGCAAAAGCTCCACGGTTCAACGTACGGGCTGGTCCTTTCAGCAGGTTAATCCCACATAATCTTATCTACTATTATCAATTTGTGTCCGCATTTAGGGCACGGCAAAGAAGGCACATTTCCTTCATCAATTTTCCTCATAACGTTCCCGCATTTAGGACATCTGTGTTCGTATTCTTTTACAAACTCATAGTCCCCTTCAGAGAGTTCCCATGGGACGCAAACTCCATGTTCAGGGGGATTTCCCTTTTTATTGTTATACAGGGAAAGGTCATACTCCTCCGCAAGTTCATGGCAGGCTTCACATTGGTAGATGGAACGGCTTGCGTCAACTGCCGCACCCGGGTTTTCTTTAAAAAAAGCCTGCCATTCTTTACCATAGTTTCCCTTATTGATCCCATCTGTTACGTCTTTATATTCAGAAGGAAACGCCATACCTATACCTGTGTTAAAGGCTTTTTCGGTTTTACATTTTTTGCACTTTAAAATAAGTCCGTGTCCCATGATATCTCCCCTGTTGATAAATACCGTATTATACCGTCCGATTCACTATTTACCGCATTTTTGTCAGTTCTGCGAGTCGTGTTAATGCCATCACAAACCACTGAAAATCTTTATCTTCCATGCGTTCGTAATCGCGCCCGTGGTTCCAGCGTCTCCATTGTGAAAAGATGGCGTCGCCCAATGTTTTAATGTCAATTTCTTTAAGTATTTTCTTGAACGCCCTGTTATCAAAAAAAACGTCCATACCGGGGTATTTCTTTTCAAACGAATGACCGCAGTCCATTGTAAAACCCAGCTCTCTAAGCCCATCCCCCAGCAGGCACTCCTTGAATTCAACTTCCGACATCCCTTTATTAAGCATTTGAAGCCACGTCAGGGCAAAGATATGGATCCTATCAGGGTTTGCAAGCGTATCCTTTGCATTACCAGTATCTTTCTCACCTCCGGACTTTTCTGCAGTACGTAATGCCAGCTTTAAACTGTTTAACCTGGACGCGATATCATATACTTCCTGTTTCATTTCGTAAAAGCCGATAATCGGAAGCCCGCCGCCCATATTCCACTGCATTGAATAGTCCCAGCCGCTCAACTTTCCTCCATAAAAAACCTTTTTTTCGTGCATTCCACATAATGTATCACTATAAGTATGTATTGCACGATAAAACTGTGGAATTCGTTTTAACTCGCCAGCAGTCATTTTCCATTCCGGTATAGGTTCCTCGTCCCTTAAACAGTATTTTAAATCAAAGCCTGCCGCCGCGGCAACACGTTCCTGCATTATTTCTTCACGCACTTCCATCAGGATGCGGCCCAGGCAGTTACTGCCTTTCCACCGGTTAACATCTTCTTTTTTCGGATCATCTATTCCGGTACCAATGCCCCATTTTCTGTCTGTAGGCGAACAGGCTGCTATCAGCTCG
>JAEEGL016618778.1_pt1 | contig 37052 bp, 31 predicted proteins | sample 9134231 | NCBI WGS metagenome assembly JAEEGL01 (sample SAMN16246548, study PRJNA631951) | gut metagenome | biome: gut microbiome; feature: rumen; material: fiber-attached | host: Bos | place: Iran: Karaj | collected 2018-10 | reverse complement strand
CTGGCTGAAAATGGGAGCGTCTCCCTCCATTGTCTGGAACATTACAGGCACCACGGTAAGAGAATGCGGATTCTGGGTTATGTACCTGAGGCACTGGCGGTAGTAATTGACGTATGCCTTTACGACGTCGGCAGTTTCCGTCATTGACGAAACAGATGACAGGAAGTCATTGTAGTCTTTTTCTACCTGCTGCAGCTTGAGGCTCTCCTCAGAGCCTTCCAGGGTGTAGTTGCCCTTGAGGTCAGACTTGACTGTAACGGCATCTCCAGCCTGAAGGAGGAGGGATGCGATCTTGGTGTCTCCGTGGTACAGATATACGAACTCCGGCTGGTCCTTCTCCAACTTCACCTTGCAGGAATAGTTGCCTGCGGCGTCGGTCTTGAGGGTATCCAGGACCACATAATTGTTCAGGTCCAGAAGTTTTACCACCACCTTGTCCTGGGGAGCTCCTTCAAGGGTTCCCTTTATTGTAGCCTTGGGGGTGCAGGCGGCCGCGGCAAGCACGGCGAGGAGTATCCAGGTAAGTCTAAAGCTTTTCATATTCGCTCAATATGGAATCTGCAGTCTGTTTGAATTCTTCCGGGGTCATCGCCAGCTTTGCCTTGTGGAAATCCAGGTCAGCCTCGGTCTGGAGAGGAACCAGGTGGATGTGGGTATGTGGAACTTCCATCCCGAGCACGGCCACGCCGATGCGCTTGCAGGGTATGGCGGCCTTCAATGCGACGGCAACCTTGCGAGCAAAAGCAGTAAGGCCCTGGTAAGTCTCTTCATCCAGGTCGAATATATAATCGGCCTCCGTGTTCTTGGGTATTACAAGCGTATGGCCCTTAACTAGAGGGTTGATGTCAAGGAAGGCGTAGTAATTGTCGTCCTCGGCCACTTTGTAGGAAGGAATCTCTCCCTTTGCGATTCTGGTGAATATTGTTGCCATTACAAAGAAATCTCCAAAACTTTAAACTGAATGATACCTGAAGGGGTTTTGGCGTCTACCACGTCCCCTACCTTATGGCCCATCAAGGCTTTTCCGATAGGTGTGGTGGCGGCCAGCTTGCCCTTGGAGAAATCAGCCTCGGTCTCTCCTACGATGGTGAACTCCATAACCCTCTTGAGGGCCAGGTTCTCCACCTTCACTTTGTTCATTATCTGGATTACGTCGGTGCCTATCTGCGATTCGTCAATGATCTTGGCATTGGCTACGAGGTTCTTGAGCCGGGCGATCTTCACCTCCAGCAGGCCCTGGGCCTCGCGGGCGGCGTCATATTCTGCGTTCTCGGACAAGTCACCCTTCTCCCTGGCCTCTGCTATCTGAGCAGAGATGACGGGACGCTGTGCAAGGGCATCTTCCAGCTCTTTCTTCAATTTGTCAAGACCATCCTGGGTCATGTAGTGAAATTCTGCCATAAGTTCGTTTTTTCAATCAAAAAGGAGTTCTGCCTGTCCGGCAGAACCCTGTACTGTATGCAAATATACTAATTATTTTTTATTAATCAATTCCTTATCCCTTGCAAGCTGTCCTGCAAGCTCTTCCAGCGAGGAGAACCTGACCTCGTCCCTGATTTTCCTGACGAATGACACCTTTATGTCAAGGCCGTAGATGTCCTGGTCGAAGTCGAAGATGTTGGTCTCTATGGTAGGGATGTTGTTCTGGCTCACAGTGGGGCGGAAACCAATGTTGCACATTCCGCGGAACTTGCCGCCCACTGTCTCCACTTCTACCTCGTACACTCCGTTTGAAGGCACCATCTTGAGGGGGTCGTACATTTTCATGTTTGCAGTGGGGAATCCGATGGTCCTGCCAAGGCGGTTCCCGGCGACCACCACTCCCCTGAGGCTGTACAGATATCCCAGCATGCGGTTTGCCCCAGCCATATCCCCGGAGGACAAAGCTTGGCGGATACGGGTGGAGCTGGCGTCCACGGGGCACCTCCCGGCCATTACCGGCTCCAGGCCGGCAGCCAGCGTGGCGTCACACAGCCTTTCGGCGGATGGCCTGTCACAGCCCAGCCTCTGGTCGTAGCCTATCAGCACCGCCTTGCCGCCGAACCGCTCCCTAACATAGGTGCGCAGGTACTCCTCCGCCGTAAGGCGGCTGAACTCCCTTGTAAAGTCCAGCACCTCCACTTTGTCCACGCCAAGGGCAAGGAGCGCCTGCTTCTTCTCTTCCAGGGAAGAAAGCAGGTGCAGCCCCCTGGCGTTGTCCTGCAGCACTGTGCGGGGATGGGGCCAGAAAGTGACGACAAGGCTCCTGCAACCCCGCCTTGCGGCTTCGTCCACGAGCCTTTCTATTACAAAACGGTGCCCGAGATGGACACCGTCGAAGAATCCGGTGGTTACAACCATTTGACTAACGGAAGGTCCTGTTTGTGCGGCAGCAGGGCATTCTTTGGATAAACCCTCGTGGCCACCTGGTACATACCCGTCCTCTCGGGGAAGATGGAGGCGCTGTACTTGGCAATGCCCTCATTGAATTCATCCAGCTGGAACTCGCAGATCTCGCGGATATGGAGTTTGCCCTTTGCGTCGTATGTAGTGAACAGCATTTCCACACCTATGTCCTCCGGCTTTATCTGGCCAAGGTCCAGGACAACCTCGGATGTGAGGTTGCGGCCAGGCTCAAGGCTGTATGATGCCGCCGGCTGGGTATAGGAAACAACTTTTATGTTGTCCCAGTTTTCCCTCATCTGCTGTTTCCAGGCAGCAAGCCTGCGGGCCAGCGCATAATCGTCGGCCTGGATCATCGAAGAACGTGCAAATTGAGGATCGTAATACTGGTTCACGTAGTCAGTGAGCATCCTGTTTGTGGTGAAGTTGCTGGCCACGTGGGCTATGGTGTTCTTTATGTAGCCCACCCACTCCTTGGAAAGGCCGTTGCCTCTTGATTTGTAATAGGCGGGTACGATATCGTTCTCAATGATGTTGTAGATAGTGGCTGAATCCAGTTCGTTCTGGTAGAACTGGTCGTCATAGGTCCGTTCCTGAGGCAGGGCCCAGCCGGCGCCGGGACGGTAGCCTTCAACCCACCATCCGTCCAGGACGGAGAAATGCATGACTCCGTTCATCGCGGCCTTCTCTCCGGAAGTACCGGAAGCCTCCTGCGGGCGCGTAGGGTTGTTGAGCCATACGTCCACGCCCTGCACGAGCCTCTTGGCAAGGTTGATGTCATAACCAGGGACGAATATGATCTTGCCCAGGAACCTGTCCTGCTTGGAGATTTCCACTATCTGGCGGATGAGGTCCTGACCTGCCCTGTCGGCAGGATGGGCCTTTCCGGCGAAGAGGAACTGTACCGGACGATCAGGGTTGTTGACTATTGCGTCCAGACGGTCAAGGTCGCTGAAAAGGAGCGTAGCCCTCTTGTATGTGGCGAACCTCCTGGCGAATCCTATGGTGAGGACGTCGTCGCGCAGGTTCCTCTTTATGGTTATGGCCTGCCTTGGAGAATAATGGCTGCTGGCGATAGGATCAGATATCCTGTCCACGACGGCTTTCACAAGGTCTTTCTTAAGCTGCTTGCGAACACTCCAGATTTCTTCGTCACTTACGTCGTAGATACCCTCGAAACACTTCTTGTCGTAGTGGTGGGTCTTGAAGGCGGAGCCGAACACTCTTTCGTGAATCTGCTGCCACTCCTTGGCCGCCCAGGTGGGATAGTGTACTCCGTTGGTGACATAGCTTATGTAAAGCTCCTCGGGAAGATATCCCGGATACATATTGGAGAAGATGTCCTGGCTGACCTTGCCGTGAAGCATTGAAACGCCGTTCACGTTCTGGGAGATGTTGGCGGCCAGAATGCTCATTGAGAACTTCTCGTACTTGTTGTCCGGATCCAGTTTGCCAAGGCTCATGAGAGTACGCCAGTCAATATGCATTGTCTCGGGATACCCGCCGATATAGCGGCCGAGCATCTCTTCGTCAAATGAATCGTGTCCTGCGGGAACAGGAGTATGGGTGGTGAAGAGCGAAGATGCGCGCACCACCTCCAGTGCCTCGCTGAACGTCAGATTGTCGTTCTGGATATATTCACGGAGCCTCTCAAGCCCTATGAAAGCGGCGTGGCCTTCATTACAATGATAAATCTGGGGCTTGATTCCGAGGGCGCGCAATGCGCGTACACCGCCGATTCCCAGGACTACCTCCTGCTTGAGGCGGTTCTCCCAGTCACCTCCGTAGAGCTGATGGGTAACCTGGCGGTCCTCAGGGTTGTTGGCCTCATAGTCGGTATCAAGCAGGTAAAGGTCCGTACGACCTACTGAAACCTTCCAAATCCTGGCGTGAACCTGCCTTCCGGGGAAATTGAAAGAAACAGTAAGCCAGTTCCCGGAAGCGTCCAGCACGGGTTCTCCAGGAATCTTCAGGAAGTCCTGAGGCTCATATTTGGAAATCTGGTCTCCCTGGGCTGAAAGAACCTGGGTGAAGTAACCGTAACGGTACAGCAGACCTACGGCCACCATGTTCACGTTCATGTCGCTGCTCTCCTTGAGGTAGTCTCCAGCAAGGATTCCCAAACCTCCGGAATAGATCTTCAGGGAAGCGTCAAGGCCATATTCCATGCAGAAATAGCCTATGGACGGATCTTTCCTTTCTTCCTTCTTGGCCATATAGTTGTCAAAGTCGGTCATTACGGCTTTGAGCTCGCTCAGGAAGGCGGAGTCCTTTGCAAGGGCTTCGAAACGCTTGATGCTGACGGTATCGAGCACGGCCCTTGGGTTGTGTCCCGACTTATGCCATATATCGGGATCTATCTTTCTGTATAATGTCTTGGCGGAATCGTTCCAGCACCACCAAAGATTCTTGCTTAATCTCTCAAGTCCTGACAGTTCCTTAGGAAGATGACGGGTAACCATCACGCTCTTCCAGGAAGGAGGGTTATTCTGAATGCTCATATGTTAATTGTTACACTACTATTGTTTTTCTGCCAATGCGTCATTTACCCTGATTATGAAATCGCTGAGCACGTTCATATAGTTGATGAACGCCTCGTAAGGGGTGTCGTATGGATTGAACCTCCGGTGGATCTCTCCGTCGGAGAAGAATTTTGTACACATATAATACAGGTGGTCGCTTTCCTGAAGATGTCCGAAATCAGCCCAGAGCGTTCCGTCATTCAGGATGGAAAGCTTCTCGGTAAGTCCGTACAGCTTGTTGAAGGCGTCCTGCTGGAGTTCGTTTCCGAGCCAGGCCGACAGGTCTCTCTCCTCGTCCGCCCAGGAAATGGGCTGAGGCACAGAGAGTGTGGAAGCCGGCTTGAGTTTCTTGCCAGCCTCGGCGGGCGTCACGAACTTAAGGTCGCTGCGCTTGAGGATTTCAGCAGGAAGATACCTCATGAAGTCAAGGATTCCGGTATCAGCGCTCTGATGCTCGCCGAATGTCTCGTAATCCATAAAGAGGTTGACGATGTCGCCTTCTGCCTGGGAAAGCCAGTCGGCATACTTCTCAACTGTAAGCGGCCACTCGCTCCAGTCCTTGTTTGAGAAGCGGAAAGCGATGTCGTCGCTGAGAGGATAATTGCGGAGGAGGAGTTTCAGCTTGGGCTGTATGTCATTGCTGTACATATAGTTGGAGCTCTTCCATCCCATTATGTGGCGGGCGCCTTCGGTAAGCATCAGGTTGAAGCCCAGGTCGTACACCATTGAGCCGATTTCGTCGGAATAGATAAGCTCTGTGTTCCTGAATGTCACGGGCTCTACGCCGAAAAGCTTCTTTATGAGGTCCTTATGCTTTGAGACCTGAAGCTTGAACTCCGCAGGAGAACGCAAAGAAGCCAGGGAATGGTAGTAGGTCTCGCTGAGGAACTCTACGCATCCGGTGGCGGCAAGGTCACGGAAGCTGTCGATGACTTCCGGGGCGAACCTTTCGAACTGTTCCAGAGCCGAACCAGAAATGGAGAAGGCCACCTTGAACTTCCCCTTGCACTCCTTGATGGACTGCAGGAGGATTTCGTTCATCGGAAGATAGCAGTTCTGGACAATGCGCCTCAGAATGGTCCTGTTGATGAACTGGTCATAATAATGTGAGTCCTTTCCGATATCGAAGAACCTGTACAGACGGAGTCTGGTAGGCTGGTGTACCTGAAAATACAAACAAACACTCTTTTTCATAATTCGGCTTATTTTACTACAGATTCGTAAACTTGTTTCATTTTGGCGGCCGCGTTGTTCCACTTGAGCGCGTTGACCTCTTCATAGCCCTGCTTTGCGGCGAATTCTGAGAGGGCGGGATACTGGAGAAGTGCGTAGATGTCGTCCGCCATTGCATCTACGTCCCAGAAATCTACCTTGAAGGCATATTTGAGCACCTCGGCGGCGCCGGACTGATGCGAGATGATGGACGGCACGTTGGAACGCATCGCCTCCAGGGGTGAGATGCCAAAAGGCTCTGAGACAGAAGGCATTATATATACGTCCGACAGAGCGAACATCTTCTGGACGTCAGTACCGCGCAGGAATCCGGTAAAGTGGAAGCGGTCCGATATGCCCATCCTGGCCACCTGGCGGATGGCGCGATTCATCATATCGCCGCTGCCGGCCATAACGAAGCGCACGTTCTTGGTACGCTTGAGGACCTTTGCCGCAGCCTCGATGAAATATTCCGGGCCTTTCTGGAAAGTGATGCGTCCGAGGAAGGTAACGACCTTATCCTTGACTCCCCTTTCCACCATCAGGTTCTCCCTGCCGGAGAAATCGACAGCGTTGTGTACAGTAACCACCTTTGCGGGGTCTATGCCATACTTGTTTATCACTATGTTGCGAGTGAGGTCGCTTACGGTGATAACCTTGTCGGCGGCCATCATTCCCCTTTTCTCGATATCCAGCACGCGGGTGTCCATATGCTTCTCGTCACCTCTGTCATATGAAGTGGCGTGCACGTGAACTACAAGCGGCTTTCCTGTAAGTTCCTTGGCGGCGATTCCAGCCAGGTAGGTAAGCCAGTCGTGAGCGTGGATGACGTCGAACCTGTCGACGTTCTGCAAGGCTATAGTGCCTCCCACCATCGCGTAGCGGGCAACCTCTTCCATAAGGTTGGAACCGTACTTGCCGGAGAACTTATATTTCTGTCCATACTGGATGCGGAAATCCTTCACCTGGCGCCTGCGTTCATCTTCCATCACGCTGGAGAATTCTTCCGGTCCCACGTAAGGGATCATATCGGAGTCTATGTGGATGAACTTAACCTTGTCCAGGAACTCATCCACGGTATTGCTCTGCACGTCTACAGATACGTCGCTTGCGTTAATGATGGTAGTGGCGCTCTGGTCTTCGTCTCCGGAGGCGGACGGCATCACGAACAGGGTCTCCACTCCGTTGGCGGCGAGGCCCTTCACTATGCCCTCGCAGGCGGTTCCAAGACCGCCGGCAATATGAGGAGGAAACTCCCAACCGAACATTAATACTCTCATACGGAACCTCCTTATTTATACTTTTCCATCATATAATCAACTGCCAGCAGGGCAGCAGTACTGAGCGCGGACGAAATTGCGCCGTGCGGCTCGTGAGGCGGATCTCCGTCGTAAAGCTCGGCGAAGGCGCCCACTCCGTGCTTGCCAAGGTCATCGAAGAAACCTTCGGACAGCCACTGGGCCTTCTTCCAGAACGAAGCTCCCTTTATGTGGAAGCACAGTGAAGCATAGGCCTCCAGGAGGAAAGGACGGGTGCACCCCTGGTGGAAAGCCAGGTCTCTCTCTATCTGCGAGCCTTCATATACGCCCCTGTACTTGACGTCGCGGGGCGAAAGGGTGCGGATTCCGCGAGATGTAACCAACTCGTTGTCGATGACCTTGAGCACAGCCTGCTTGAATGAATCTTCAACTGGGCTGTACTTGAGGGATATGGCGAGCATCTGGTTGGGACGGATATCCATATTCTGACCGTAGTTGTCTACGTAGTCTGCCAGGCACTTCATCCGTGGATTCCAGAACTTGGCGTGGAAGTTGGCTTTCACGAGATCCCTTATAGGAGTCCACTTCTTGACGAAGAAGTCGTCCTTGCCGTACTTCATCTCCATTTCCAGGGCCATGCAGATTGCATTGTACCAAAGAGCGTTGGTCTCTACCTGATATCCAGCCCTTTCGGTAACGGGACGGCCGTGAACGTAGGCGTTCATCCAGGAAAGGGCCACCCCGTCAAGCTGCGCCCAAAGCAGTCCGTCCGGCTGCATGGTCACTTCCTGGCGTATGCCCGGGAGATAACTTTCAAGTATCCTGCGCACCACGTCTCCGTATTTGGCCCAGACTTTCTTTTCGTCGGCCCCGAAGGAGATGTATTTCTGAAGGCTGACCGCAAGGGTGAGAGGAGCCTCCACCTGGGTTGTCCTGTGGAACAGGCGGTCGCTCTCGGCGGCTATCAGGTTGTCAAGGATTTCCTCGAACTCGGCAGGGTCGTGCTTTCCGTACAGGGTAAGACCTGGAAGGGCTATGAGGGTTTCCCTCAGGAGTCCCGTGTACTTCCAGGAATAACCGGCGTTGATCCTCTTGCGACCGTTGTGATTGGTTATGAGAAGATCGGCGCAGCGGAGAAGCTGCTCCCTTCCGGTAGTGACTGCAGGGGTTTTCTTGAATATGTTGGTGAACTGTCTCTTGAAGGCAGTAGGGTCCTCTTCGTTGAGGGAAGCGGAGAACACTATGGAATCTCCGGGTTTCATCTCCGTCTGGAAATATCCTGGAACCAGCAGGTCCTCAACGCAGTCGTAACCGCGACGGTACTCGTCGGAATAGGTCACGTTGGAATACCACAGCGGATGATGGGTATAGTCGAAATTGGCGGCGGTGCTGTTGAGCTGCAGGTTCAGGCGCGGAAAGCCCTCGTACATACAATAGCTGGCCCCGTTGGGGATAGGCTTGTATGAGGTGTCTGCCTGAGGGTTCTGATGTGTAAGTTCGTGAATGTTCCTGAAGGCCAGGAAAGGCTTGAGCTGGAGGGTGGCTTTGGAAGGAGATTCCAGAAGTTCCATCTTGATGAGCAGCTGGTCCTTGTCGGGAACAATTATCAGGCTCTTGCGGAAAACAATCTCACCGACCTTGTATGTGAGCTGCGGAACCCTGTCCGCATCGAAGTCGACAACATACTTGTGTCCTCTGGGATCATATATGTCGCCGTAGCAGTGGATGCCCAGATTGAACTGTTTCCCGTTGACTATAAGGCTCTCGTCCAGGCCTGACAGCATCAGGAACCTGTCACCTCCGAAGCGGTCCAGCGTCACGGCAAGCAAACCGTGATAACGCCTTGTATTGCACGCTACTATGGAGGTGTTGCAATAATCGCCCCGCTTATTGGCCGAAAGAATTTCACGCTTGAGTGAATACGAAAGATTCACCAATTCGTTTTTATTAAATTTCAAGATAGGCATAAGCGCATCAATTTATTTTGTCAAGCACGAAAACACAACGGCTGGGAAGATATAGGAACAGCCGGTCTCCAACAGTCAAATGTGTTTCGCCTTCTTTTACTCTGTCAAAGCCGTCATACTTGAGTTCGTCGGAACTCAGCGCAATGCGGTATTCTCCCGCAGGGGCTCCGAAGGCATAGTCGGAGTATGACTGGTCTTTGTTGAAATTCACGGCAAAGATACTATTCTTCCGCCTGAAAATCAATATTTTCTTCTCTTCATCAATCATCAGGGGCTCCGGACGGGACTCCAGGACGCGGCTCTTCTTGAGATAATGGATCATTGCCGCGTCGAAGGCCGACAGACGTCCGTAGCGCAACAGCGGATTGTCTTCCAGGGACCACTGCCTGCGGGCATATTTATATGACCATCCGTTACCTTCGCGGGGGAAGTCTATCCACTCCGGGTGGCCGAACTCGTTACCCATGAAATTCAAATAGCCGTTACCGGCAGTGGCCGCTGTGACAAGGCGGATTATCTTATGCAGGGCTATGCCGCGGTCCACCAGCATATCTTGGGAACCGATATTCATCGCATAGTACATCTGGGCGTCTATGAGCCTGAATATTATTGTCTTGTCCCCAACCAGGGCCTGGTCGTGACATTCTGCGTAGCTCACCGTCTTCTCGTCTTCGCGCTTGTTGGTAAGCTCCCACCAGATCTCTCCCATGCTCCACTGCTCGTCCCTAAGCTCCTTTATCCACTTTATCCAGTGGTCGGCTATTCCCATCGCCATCCTGAAGTCGAAGCCCACTCCGCCGCATTCGAAAGGCGCGGCGAGCCCGGCCATGCCGCTGACGTCCTCGGCTATGGTAATTGCTCCAGGATAGATTTCCTTTATCAGCTGGTTGGCTAGAGCCAGATAGATGACCGCATTCTCATCCACACCTTCGTCAAAATACAGGCGGTAGTCTCCGAAGTTTTTTCCAAGGCCATGGTCCCAGTACAGCATACTGGTGACTCCGTCAAAGCGGAAGCCGTCCAGATTATACTCCTGGAGCCAGTACTTGCAGTTGGAGAGCAGGAACAGACGGGTTTCGTCCTTTCCGTAGTCGAAGCAGCGGCTGCCCCAGGCGGGATGATGCCCTTGGGGACCGGGATAGAAATACAGGTCTTCGCGGCCGTCGAACTCGCTGAGGCCCTCCGCAACGTTCTCCACGCTGTGGGAGTGGACTATGTCCATTATCACGGCTATGCCGCGGGCGTGGGCGTCGTCTACCAGCGCCTTGAATTCTTCAGGAGTGCCGAAGCGGGAACTCAGGGCGAAGAAGTTGGATACCTGATACCCGAAGGAGCCATAATAAGGATGCTCCTGCAGGGCCATTATCTGGATGGTATCGTAGCCCAGCTTCTGGACGCGGGGCAGGACCTCGCGGCGGAAGTCGTCGAAAGAGGCCACTTTCTCCTGCTCGGAACTCATTCCTATGTGGCATTCGTAAATGAACGGAGTCTTGCGGCTTGCAGGGCGTTTGTGCTTCCAGCGATACTCTTTGGCAGGGGCCCACACCTGTGCGCTGAACACCTTGGTGTCGGGGTCCTGGACCACTCTGGTGGCGTATGCCGGAATCCTTTCGCCGGCGCCACCGGGCCACTCTATGAACAGCTTGTACAAGGACCCGTGATGGAGGAAGAAATCAGGAAGAGTTATTTCCCAGTTTCCGTTACCCGCAGGCTTGAGCGCGCAGGCTTCAGTACGCTTCCAGTTGTTGAATTCCCCTATCAGATATATCCTGTTGGCGTTAGGAGCCCACTCGCGGAACACCCAGGAACCGTCCTGCATCTTGTGCAGGCCGTAGTACAGATGGTTGTTCACGGCAGAGTCCAGCGTGCCTCCGTGGCACAGATGCTCCTTTGTGGCAATGATATCCTGGTGGCGCTTGTCTATGGCATCTTTCCAAGGTTCCAGCCAGGGGTCGGTCTCATATATCTTTTTCTTTGGCATATCGTCAATCCTGCAAGTCGTCAACTTTCTCCCTCACCGTACGAAGATAATTCCGGCAGGCCTCGGTCAGTTCCTTTGACCTGGCCAGGCACTTGTCTATCTGGTCTATGCTGGTGGACGGGTCCTCAACCTTCAAGGCTATCTGCTCCAGTTCTTCTATGGCTTTGTTGTAGTCGAACATAATTGTCAATTATCTGTTATGGCCGCGGAAACCTTTCCGTCGGCGAAAAAAATGCTGACCTTGTCGCCCGGACCCAGGCCGGCGGCGCTTTTGAGCACCACTCCGTCCTTGTCGGTGACAAGAGTATATCCCCTGGCAAGCACATTGCGGGGGTCTGCAGCCGCAATCCTCGCGCGCAGCAGCTCAACCTTAGACTCCATGGCGGATATCTTGGCATTGAAGGCCAGGCGCAGGCGGCTCAGGAAAGAGCTGATGCGCTCGTCCTCAGCTATGTAGCAGTCCAGGAACTCATCCGCCAGGGCGGTGGGAGTCTTGACGTACGAATAAGCCACCATGTCAGCCACGTGATGGTCCCTGTCGTGCCCTATCGCCGTAAAAACGGGAAGAGGGCAGTTGGCTATGTTAAAGCACAGGCCATAGTCATCAAAGCAGCTCAGGTCGAAGTTGGAACCTCCTCCGCGAAGAATGAGCACGGCATCGTACTTCCTTGACGACGCCTGCACCTCTTCCAACGCATCTGAGATTGATTCCGGCGCCTGCACACCCTGCATCACGGCCTCGAACAAATCCACGCAGAAAGCGAAGCCGTATTCGTTCTGCAGCAGATGACGGCGGAAGTCGCCGTAGCCGGCGGCGTCCGGCGCCGAGATGACGGCCAGGTAGTATGGAAGCGGCGCCAGGGTAAGGGACTCCTGCTTGCGCAGCAGCCCTTCTTTCTCCAGTTTGGCTATGGTCTCCCTGCGGATACGCTCCTGCTCTCCCAGGGTGACATCCGCATCTATATCGTCAATAGTCAGCGAGAGGCCGTACAATGCGCTGTAGGTCACCTGCGCACGCACAAGCACCGACATCCCGGCGCTTATGGGGCTTCCCGTCGCCTCCTGGAAATAACGGCTGAGCAGCGTGTAACGGCTGCGCCATATTACGGCCTTGGCCTTGGCTGTCACGCCGGTGTCCCCGCTCTGACACAGGTCCATATAGCAGTGCCCGTTGGCCTTCACCTGGATGGAACTTACCTCCGCCTTGATCCAGAGCTTATCCGGGAAAAGGTCTTCGAGGCCTTCCCTGATGCTTTCCTGCAAGGTCAGGAGATCTGTGTAAGTTCCTTCTTTCATCTATTCTTCAACGAGTTTGTCTATGTACAGCACCCCGTCCAGGTGGTCGGTCTCGTGCTGGAAGATGACGGCTGTGAATCCCTGGACAGTCTCGACGGTATCCCTGAGGGTGAACGGAGAGGTGTAACTGATGTCAATGTCCTGATAACGCATAACCTGTCCCCTGCGGTTGGGTACGGAAAGGCATCCTTCCCCGCCTGCGGCCTTCTCACCGCGGGTTCTTATGACGCGTATGTTGGGATATACCTCGAAAGGCTCTCCTTCCTTGTCGAAACGCTGGACTGCCACGATCCTGCGGAGAAGCCCTACCTGGGGGGCCGCTATACCCACGCCGTCCTGCTCGGGAGAAGTAACCGTTGCGAGCAGCTTCTGTTCCAGGGTCTTGTACTCTGGAGTTGCAATGGCCTCCGGCGCAATGTCGGTGCTGGGAGTACGCAGAATCAGGGAATCTTTCCTGTTTTCAATGGTAAGGACCCTCATTATCGGGTCCGGGTCAACTATCAGGGCTTTCTCGGCAAAAGTCCAACCCTTATTCGAACCCTCGCTGCAGGATACCACCGCAAGGATGAGAAAGAACAAAGCAATCCGCTTCATAGTTTATTTCTGTCTGATATAAATCTGGATGGGGCAGCCGCAGAAATCGAAATTCTGACGGAGCTGGTTCTCCAGGAAACGTTTGTAAGGATCTTTCACATACTGTGGAAGATTGCAGAAAAAAGCGAAGGACGGGAACCTGGTGGGAAGCTGGGTCATATACTTTATCTTGACGTACTTGCCCTTCCAGGCAGGAGGTGGAGTCTCTTCTATTATAGGAAGCATGGTGTCGTTGAGACGGGCCGTAGGGATTTTCCTGGAATAGTTGTCATAGACTGCCTGGACTGCCTCAAGGACGTCCATTATCCTCTGTTTCCTTGTAACCGAAGTGAAAATGATGGGCAGGTCGTCAAACGGGGAAAGCCTTTGCCTGAGGGCTTTCTCGTAATCCCTCAGAGTGTTGCTCTCCTTCTCGAACAAATCCCATTTGTTAACCACCAGCACGCAGGCCTTCCTGTTTTTCTGGATGAGGTTGAATATGTTCATATCCTGCGCTTCCATACCGCTGTTGGCGTCTATCATCAGGACACAAACGTCCGCCTGCTCGATGACTCGTATAGAGCGCATCACGGAATAGAACTCCAGGTCTTCGTGAACCTTTGACTTGCGCCTCATTCCCGCGGTGTCCACCAGCATGAATTCGTGCCCGAACTTGTTGTAATAAGTGGAGATGGAGTCGCGCGTGGTGCCCGCAACAGGGGTGACAATGTTTCTCTCCTCGCCCAGGAGGGCGTTGGTGAGGGACGATTTGCCCACGTTCGGCTTGCCCACTATGGCAATGTGCGGGAGGTCAGGACGGTCACCGGCTTCGGGTTCGGCGTCTTCAGGAAGGACTCTCAAGACCTCGTCCAGGAGGTCTCCCGTGCCGCTGCCGTTTGCGGCGGATATGGTCCATATCTCTCCGAGGCCGAGGGCATAGAACTGGTAGGCGTCATACATTTTCTCTCCCGTGTCCACCTTGTTTACGCAAAGGATCACGGGCTTCTTGGAACGGCGTACCACGTCTGCTATTGCAGCGTCATAGTCCGTAATTCCTGTAGCGGCCTCGACCATGAAGATCACTGCGTCGGACTCATCTATGGCAATTTCTACCTGACGGCGGATGGCGCTCTCGAACACGTCGTCCGAATTATTGGTATAGCCTCCCGTATCCACTACGGAAAACTCTCTTCCGCACCATTCGCAGCGGCCGTAGTGACGGTCCCGCGTTACGCCCGCGGTATCGTCTACTATTGCCTTGCGTCCTCCCACGAGGCGATTGAAGAGAGTGGACTTGCCCACGTTGGGGCGTCCTACTATAGCTACTAGACTCATTTCTGATTAAAATATAAACTCTGTGCTGACCGGCTCGTAGAAGTAAACCTTGCGAAGGATGCTCGCAAACACTTCTGCCATTGAGATCACGGTCACTTTGCTGGTATCGGTTCCTTCCGGGGCGTGAAGAGGTATGGTGTCGGTGATCATAACCTCTGCCAGAAGGGAATTGTTGATGTTTTCATAAGCTTTTCCGGACAGGATTCCGTGGGTGGCACAGGCCCTGACGCTGGCCGCACCCTTGGAGATGAGCACCTCGGCTGCCTTGCAGAGGGTTCCTGCCGTATCTATCATGTCGTCCACTATCACAATGTCCCTTCCCTCTACTTCTCCGATTGCGGTGATGGAAGAAACCACGTTGGCCTTCTCGCGGGTCTTGTGGCAGATAACCACCGGGCAGGTCAGTTCCTTGGCGTAAGCGTTGGCCCTCTTGGCGCTGCCCATATCAGGTGCGGCTATCGAGAGGTTGGGAAGATTAAGGGACCTGATGTAGGGGATGAACACCTTGCTGGCATATACGTGGTCCACGGGAATGTCGAAGAAGCCCTGGATCTGGGCGGCGTGCAGGTCGCAGGTCATAACCCTGTCGACACCTGCGGCTGTAAGGATGTTAGCCACGAGCTTTGCTCCGATGGACACCCTGGGACGGTCCTTGCGGTCCTGCCTTGCCCATCCGAAATAGGGGATGACTGCAATGACCTTGTCGGCTGAGGCCCTCTTGGCCGCATCAATGGTGAACAGAAGCTCCATCAGGTTCTCTGCCGGAGGGAACGTCGACTGAAGAATGAAGACCGTGGCGCCCCTGACGCTCTCAGTGAACTGAGGCTGGAATTCTCCGTCGCTGAAAGGTGTGACTTCGAGCTGGCCGAGTCGGAGTCTCTCTTCCCCGGGGACAAGGTGTGTGTTCCACGCTTCCACAACTTTTTCTGCGAAGCCTTTGGAAGCCCTGCAGGCGAACAATTCTATTCTGTGTTCCTTTATCATAACGATGCCAGTATTGTATCTATATAGTTTAAAATCTCTTCTTTTCCGGCCGCGGTGCGCGACGAGGTGGTGAACATCGGCGGCAGCTGCTCCCAACTCGATGAGAGGATTTCGCAGTCCTTGTCGATGACGGCCTTGAGGGCGTTTGGGCCCATCTTGTCGCACTTCGTAAAGACAATGCCGAACGGGATGCGGTTCTGCCCCAGATTGGATATGAAATCGAGGTCCCTGGCCGTTATCTCATACCTGGAGTCAACCAGCACGAACAGCATTACCATTTCCTGTGAGTTGAGAATGTAGTCAGAGATGACTGCCGTCAGCTCTTCCCTCCCCTTGTTGGACATTTTTGCATATCCATAACCCGGAAGGTCCACCAGATACCACTTGTCGTTCACCAGGAAATGGTTCACGACCTTGGTCTTTCCGGGGGTGGCGGATGTAAGGGCCAGCTTGCTTTTTCCGCAGAGCATGTTGATCAGGGAAGACTTTCCGACGTTGGACCTGCCGATGAAAGCGAACTCAGGCAGTTTCCGCCCGGGTTTACGGCTAACCCTCGTGCTGCTTCCGGCATAGATGGCCTGCGATATCTTCATAGAGCCCAATACAAATCCGACCTACAAAGATACTAAAAAAAGAATGATTATTTAGGATAAATAATCGTAAAACAAGCCCCTCCCAGAACGAATGAACGGGAATACGAAATGCGGGCTCCGCATTTCTCCAGAATGCTTCTTGAAATGGCCAGTCCGAGGCCTGTTCCGGAAGATTTTGTGGTGAAATTGGGGGTGAACAGCTTCTCCACGTTCTCGCTTGCCACGCCCGGGCCGCTGTCCTCGAAAACAATGTCGTAGAAGCCGTCTCCGGAAGAAGAATTCCTGAGGGAAATCTGCACTGTTCCACCGCCCTGCTCCTCCACTGCCTGAACGGCGTTGCTGATCAGGTTGACGAACACGCGGGTCAGCTGGGGTTTCGGCCCCATAACCACCGCGTCCTTGTATCCCATATAGCTCATCGTGATGTTCTCCTTGTTGTCAAACATCGCAATCTCTTCCTGGAGCACCAGGTCAAGGTCTATGGACGTGGGTTCCTCGGTATAGAGCTTGGCGAAGGTGGAGAATTCGTTGGCCGTCTCGGACAGGATGTCTATGTGGTCGAGCACCACCTTGGCCACCTCGTCAAATTTCTCCTGCCAGGAAGGGTCTCCCTTCTGCTTCAGGCGGATCAGCCTCTGCAGCTGGAGCTTCATAGGCGTGAGCGGATTCTTGATTTCGTGCGCCACCTGACGGGCCATTCCGCTCCAGGCCTTGTCGCGCTCGGCCTGCGCCAGCTTTCGCGTACTGTCGGACAGGTCGCTAACCATCTTGTTGTACGACTGCACAAGGGATGTGATCTCGTCGTCCCTGTCGTATTCCAGGTACTCCAGGCTGTCCACGTCAGAAGCGCCCATCTTGCTGCTGAGTTCGGACAGAGGCTTGAACAGCCTGTCCACTATGTTGTCGATCAGGATCCTGGCTATGAGCAGGAGGATGAGGAAAGCGGTGATTACTGCAATGGAGTGGATCACGGCCTCAGTGTCGAAGTCGTAATTCTCCGGGATATAAGGGCTGGACGCGATTGCCAGCATCTGTCCGGCGTCGTTATACACAGGGGCATACATTGCGTAGTACCTGTGGCCGTTGAGCATATCCTTGTCAATGAAATAGCGGCTTCCCTCGTAATAGATCTGCCTGTAGGCCTCCTCGTCAATCCTGCTTCCAAACAGCTGGTTGTCCAGGATTTCCTGGGTGGTGGACTTGAAAGCCACTCCTCCGGAGGTGTAGAGCATTATGTCAGACCCGGTCATGTCGCTGATCACTTCAAGCGCGGACGAGAAGTCCTGGGACGCCAGGTCAGAGAAGTCCCGGGCATTGCGGCACCTGCTCTCCAGAAGGTTCTGGATGTTGCTTATCTTCTCCACCATCATATTGTGCCTGTTGGCGTCGTTCCTCCTGATCACGAAGATGACGCTGACAAGGGTTATGGTTACCATTGTGATGAAAAGGGATGCAACAAGTACGGAAGCCACCCTGGTCTTGTAATAAGTCTGCTGGAAGACGGGCTTGCGCTTACGTGAGAGGGCAAGGACGGACAGTGCTGCATATGCCGCCAGGGCCACGAATATGAAATCCAGCAGATAGCTCATCGTGGGTATCTTGGGGCGGGAAATGATAATCACTTCGTCGTCGGAAATCTTGTTCAGGAAGTGGGAATAGGTGTTCCTCACCAGATATGACCTCTGGGCGGAGTATGCCTGGTCCGCAAGTTCGTCCGAAAGGGTTCTCATATAAGGATACGCCCCCCTGTAGGAAGTCATCGAGCGGCCCTGATACTTGGCGTAGGAATAGCGCGCAGGTATGGTGACGCTTCCGGGCAGGGTATAGCCCATCAGGGAAGAAAAACCTCTGTCAGCCTTGTTTGCCTTGGGCTCCACCTCCAGTAACATAGTGGACGAACCGTAAACGTCGTTATTGTACGGGAACAGCGCCGCATACCTGGACTGACCGCTGGATGTGGTGTTGTACAGGAAGCGCGAGTTATCGAAGATGGGCTGGCCGTCACGGATTCTGGAATAGATGTAATCCAGGGCCTGCTGGCTGTTGTTCCCCGGATTGAGTATGAATACGGACACGTCATAGTCCTGGGAAAGGCGGGTCATGTAGAACTCCATTATCCTGTTCAGGATCACTGAATTGGTATTGTCCAGGACTGCGAGGGAACCAATGAGTACATCGGAGGCTATCTCGTTTTCAATCGTCCTCAGTTCCAGCTCCAACGATATGTCCCTGTCAATGGAAAGCCTGTTTGCCCACAGCCCCACCCTGTCCTGTTCCTTGCGGAAGCCGAAAACTGCGGCAACTATCACAAGGAAGGCGGATATGAGCAGCGAATACAGTATCAGGTTGGTCCGGGACATGGCCTCCAGGTGGATTCCGGCCCAGCGCTTAAGGGCGGGACGGAGCAGCTGCACAAGCAGCGGAACCATCATCAGCAGCAATATGAACGAAGCGTATACCAGCAGCGTATACCAGCTTAGGCCGTCCAACTTGTACAGTTCGAGGTTAATGCTGGAATTCAGGATAATGCTCCTGAGGGCATAGAAGGAGTATACCAGTATGCCCACTATAAGCAGGAACGCGACTATGGAGAAGAAGTTGAACTGCAGGTTCGTCCTGCATTCCTGGAACTTGCGGTACAGCAGTCCCCTGATCATATACGCGCTGCTTACAAGCAGCACCACGTACAGGTTTATGATTATTACCGAAGCCAGCGAGTACAGCAACGGGCCGTCAGCGTACAAGGTCGGGGAGAACATTATGTCCTCGTTTTGCAGCTTGAAGCCGAACAGGAACAGTCCCAGGGTAACCAGTATGAAGAGGATCTGGACAATGTAAAACCTCTGGAGGGACCTTTCACCGGAGAGGTACAGGAACGCAGCTATTATAAACAGCAGCAGAGCCACCCACATCATATAGGAATTTGACAGGGTGTATGTGCTGAACGAGTCGAAGATGATCTTGAACTGAGGCACCTCGCCAACATACACCGCCGAGCCACCGCTGTTTGAAAGGGGCTCGATGGAGAACTGCGACCCCAGGTTGAGGCGCTTGTTGACGCCCCTGCCCTGCAGCGAAAGGTTCTCGTTCATTATCTCCAGGCCGGCAATGACCTTGCAGTCCCCTTCTTCCTTGGAATACAACAGGTACCAGGCAGGGCCAAGGTTCATATACTGAACAACGGGGGTGACGGAAAGCAGCGGCGAGGACAGGGACGTCCTCTGGCTGCTGAACTGCTCGAAGACCACCTTGTTGGAGATATCGTCGTTCCTTACTGTGAAGCGGTTGGCCCAGGACTGGAGGGAGTCGTTCACGTATCGGTAAACCACCATATCCTCAGGCAGCCCTTCCAGCTCCATCCACTGGGTTGGATCTCCCTGCAAAGCCTGCTGGGCATAAGAGTCCAGGAGGGCCATCCTGCCTGCAAGCACATTCTGCACCTTCTGGGCAGCGCGCTCCGAGTCGGCCGGATACGGCGACAGGTTGAGCGCCAGCAGCACGCACACCACGCTGGCAAGCAGGAACACCCCGCTTGCTATGTCCTTCCAGTTGTGTTTGTCAAACAATGCCATTACTGATGGTGGTACGGTTCTCCCCTTATTATGGTGAAGGCGCGGTACAGCTGTTCTGCAAAAACCGTTCTAACTATCTGGTGCGAAAACGTCATCTCAGAAAGGGATATCAAGGCATCGGCGCGCTCGTAGACTTGCGTCCCGAAGCCGTAGGCCCCTCCCACGACGAACACAAGGTCCCGTCCTCCGCGGCTCAGCCTGTCTTCCAGCCAGGATGCGAATGCCAGCGAAGTGCGCCGCTGGCCGCGCTCGTCCAGCAGCACCAGTTCGTCCTGCTGGCGGATGTGCCTGAGTATGAGTTCCGCCTCCTTTTTCTTTATCTGCTCCACGCTCAGGGCGGACACGTTCTTCAGTTCCGGTATTTCCGTAACGGAGAACGGGACATAGCGGGAAATGCGGCCCGAATACATCTCAAGCCCTTCCTTGACCCACTTTATGTCCGTCTTTCCTACGGTAAGGAGCGTGATTTTCATATATTATGACTATCTTTACAAATATAACCAGATGGCTCGGTATTTGCAATCATTTTTAATCATTATGAGCTTCTTGAGGAAAATAGCGGTGATGGCGGCAATCCTGTTTTCGGGGTTGTCCGCATTTGCTCAAAGTGACGGGTACGACGTGTTCATCCCCATCACAAAATACATTTCCCAGGGCAACACGGACAATCTTTCAGCCTGGTTCGCAGACAACCTGGAAGTATCCATCCTGGCCGGCTCAAACGACTGCAGCCGCAACCAGGCAAAGCAGATCCTCAAGTCGTTCTTCAATTCCCACACTCCCCGGTCCTTCGTCATAAACCACACCGCCAGCCGCGGAAACATGAAATACGCGCTGGGCAACCTTAACGCGGGAGGGGAAATATACCAGGTCACCATTTTCGTAAGCTATCACGGTGATACCTACAAAATCCAACAATTGAAAATAGACCGAATACAATAAAAAGAGAGACCGGCATCCAGCCGGTCTCTTCAGTTTATTCCAAACCAGGAGTTATACTCTCTGGCCGTATGAACGGTCTGTGGTGTTGACTGTGATCACGTCTCCCTGGTTGATGAACAGAGGAACCATGATCTTTGCTCCGGTCTCGAGGGTGACCTCCTTGAGAGCGTTGGTAGAAGCGGTGTTGCCCTTGACAGCGGGCTCTGAATATGTTACCTCCAGAGTTACGTAGGTAGGGAGTTCGCAGGTGAGGCACCTATCCTCGTCTACCCAGAACATCATCTCTACGTGCTGTCCTTCCTTCATCAGGTCAGAATTCTCCACCACATCCTTGGGAAGGGTGATCTGCTCGTAAGTTTCTTCGTGCATGAAGTTGAAGCCGTCTTCCTCGGCATAGAGGAACTGATAGGGACGCCTCTCGACGTTGATCAAGTCAATCTTCATACCTGCGCTGAAGGTGTTCTCCAGGATGCGGCCGTTCTCCAGGTTGCGGAGCTTAGTCTTTACGAAAGCGGGGCCCTTGCCCGGTTTTACGTGCTGGAAATACACTACCATGCAGGGCTTGTCGTTATACTTGATGTAAAGACCGTTCTTGAAATCTGCAGTTGTTGCCATAAATATTTGTGTTTTATTATGATTAGCTTATCTGTGCAAAAATAAGAAATCCTATTTACAATGCAAAATTTCGGATGTGGCAGGCCACCTGCTCCAAAAGCCACTTGGGGGTGGATGTGGCACCGCTCACCCCTACCTTGTCGCCCGGCCTGAACCAGGCGGGGTCTATGTCCGAAGGGCTCAGGGCCACGAAAGTCCTTGGATTGCATTTCTTGCAGAACGCAGACAACACCTTTCCGTTGGAACTCTCCTTGCCGCTTACGAACACTATGACGTCGTGCCCCCGGGCGAAAGTCTCAAGCCTGCTGTGCCGGGAAGCCACCTGCCTGCAGATGGTATGGTGAACCGACACGTTGCCACATTCGGCGGAAAGGATTCCACATATGCGGCCGTACTCGTCCGGATCCTTTGTCGTCTGCGAAAAAACCTCCAGCGGTCCTTCCTTGCGGATGCGTCCGTCTTTCAGGCAATCAAGGAGCATCTGCTCGCTCTCGATGACGATGGCGTCTGCGGAGGTGTTACCCAGGAGGCCCAGCACCTCGGCGTGGCCTATCTTGCCGAATATGACGATCTGTCCCCCTGCGGGAGATATCCTCGCGGAAGCCTTCCTGATGTCTTTCTGAAGCTTGAGTACCACGGGACAGGTACAGTCGATCACGTCCAGGTAACGCTCTTCTGCGACCCTGTACGTAGCGGGAGGCTCGCCGTGGGCGCGGATGAGCAGGGTGCTGCCTTGGGGCAGGGCGGGATCGTCCGCCCCGGCCACCTGACGCAACCCCAGGGCGCTCAGGCGCGAGAGCTCCTGTTCGTTGTGAACTATCGCTCCAAGCGAATAGAGCGTCTTTTCAGGATTGTCGCCAAGAAACCTCTCCGCCGTGCCTATTGCGCGGATGACTCCGCCGCAAAAGCCGGCGTCGGGATCGATTTCAACTCTGAGGGCCATTACTCCAGGATGCCGAGTTTACCCTGGATCACTCCCCTGACCCATTCCAGCTCTTCCTTGATGGTCATGTCGGAATTGTCCATCACATAGGCATCGGCGGCACGAGACAGAGGGGAAGCCTCGCGGTGCGAGTCTATGTAGTCCCTCTCCTTGAGGTTGGCAAGGACCTCCTCGAACGAGGGATTCTCTCCTTTTGCCACAAGCTCGTCAAAGCGGCGCTGCGCGCGGACCTGATCGGAGGCGGTCATGAATATCTTGAGCTCCGCATTGGGGAAGACGGTGGTGCCTATGTCCCTGCCGTCCATCACCACGCGCCCCGCCTTTGCCATCTCGTGCAATTTTGAATCGACAAAATTGCGCACGTACGGCACGGCGGAAATGGGGCTGACCTGGGAGGACACGCCCATGGTGCGGATAAGTTTCTCGATGCAGCGGTCTCCAATATAGGTTCCGTCCAGGCCGAAGTACAGGTCCAGGCCTTCCAGGGCCTCTTTCAACTTGGGAGAGATGACGCTGTCCTCGTCTATGAGCCCGTTCTCCTGGGCGAACAGGGTGACTCCCCTGTACATTGCTCCTGAATCCAGATACAGGAATTCAAACTCCTTGGCAATGAGTTTTGCCAGCGTGCTCTTGCCTGTCGAAGAAAAACCGTCGACGGCAATGATAATATCGGGTACTCGCATATTCTTTACTTGGCGCTCTTGACGTATTTGTCAGCCATATCCTTCACCTTCTTGGACCTGGTCTCGTTGTCCGGGTGTGAGGAGAACATCTTCTCAAGGTAGGAAGACTGACGGGATGAAGACAGTTTCTGGAGTTTCTGGAGGGAGTTGTACATTGCGTACGGGTCCTTCTTGTAAGCGACGCAGAATTCGAAACCGAACTTGTCTGCGGCCAATTCCTGCTTCTGTGAATACTGGGAGTTGAAATAAGCCTGACCTATGTCTCCAAGCACGGACTGCGAAAGTACGCCTACAGCGCCGGCAGCATTCACGACGCCGCGTGCGGCCGCTGCAAGATAAGCGCTTTTCATTGCCCTCTTGGTATCCTGATTGACAACGTGGCCAATCTCGTGACCTATGATAGCGAACAGCTCATTGTCGTCCATTACGTCCATCAGGCCGCTGTAAACACGTATGGAGCCGTCACCGCTTGCGAAGGCGTTGATGTCGTTCTTAATGTAAACCTTGGGGTCCAGGACCAGTCCCTTTACCGAAACTCCGGAGAGAACTCTCTTGAGCCTGGCAGCGTAACTGCCGTTATCTATCCTGTTCTGCGCATCTTCCTGTGCTATGGACTGAGCGCAGAGCGATATTATCTGTGCGTCTGTGATTGACATCGCCGTCATTGCGGCACCTGCTGCCTGGCCCAACTGGGCTGAATCCCAGTTGATTCCGCCAAGAATGCTGCAGCTGGTAAGGGACAGCATGGCTGCCAGAAGGAATACTATCTTTTTCATAATACACAAAGTTAGTCTTTTCTGGGAATATTTTATCATTATTCAAAAAAATCACAAATATCTGTATGAATTTTCATGTTTTTGAATTATGGCATACCGTTTGCTATAAGCAAGGTGAACTCTAAAACTTACGATCATGAAAAGGTTTACTTACATATTTGGTTTAGCACTTGCGGTTCTCGCAGTTTCTTCTTGCTCCGTCGAGTATAGGACTGTAGCACGTACTCCGGATGTAATTGTAGAGCCTACAGTCATCATAACTAACAGGACCACTTACAGGCCCAGCCTGCTTTACAGGATCTTCCACCGTCGTCCGGCCCCTGCGCCGTACTACTCTCACAGGCCCACGCCTCCGCCCCCTCCGCCACCGCCTCCGGCTCCGGCACCTAAGCCCAAGCCCAAGCATCACGCGAAGCCGGCTCCGGCTCCCAAGCCTCACAACAATCCTGCACCTGCTCCCAAGCATAATGCCAATCCGGCCCCCGCGCCTTCTCACAATACTGCTCCTGCTCCCAAGAACGACTCCAAGCCCCGTGCCAGCGTTCAGTCAGGAGCTAACGTGAACAAGATCGTGGCAAAGCCCAGGACAGAGCAGAGAGTTGATCCGAAGCCCGCTCCCAAGGCAGCGCCCAGGAACTCGGCAAGCGCCAACCGCCCGACTGTAGCAGCCAATTCCAACAGGAATTCCGCTCCTCAGACCCGCAGCGCCGGAAACGCAAGCCGCTCTAACAGCGCAAGCCGCGGCAACGGCGGAGGAGCTCCCGCAAGAGGAAGGTAACTTCTTGAACATACATATGAAAAAGTGGCCTCGCGGTCACTTTTTTTTATGCCCCGACATTGCTATCTTTGTACTGTTATGAAGATTCTTATAATTGACGACGAACGCTCCATCAGGAATTCCCTCAAGGAGATCCTCGGAGATGAAGGACACGAAGTAGAAGTAGCAGAAGACGGCGCAACCGCCATAAAGATGGTGGACAAAGACAAGTACAACGCCATCTTCTGCGACATAAAGATGCCCGGTATGGACGGAATGGAAGTCCTTGACAAACTGGTGTCAATGGGCATAGATTCGGCCATAATTATGATCTCCGGCCACGGGGACATAGATACCGCCGTGGAGTGTATGAAGAAGGGTGCTTTCGACTTCATCCAGAAGCCGCTGGACCTCAACAGAATACTCATAACCCTCAAGAACTCCACAGAAAGGGCTTCCCTGGTAAGGGAGAACAAGATCCTGAAAAAGAAGATATACGGAGCGGATATGATAGGCAACTCCGCACCGATGGAGCACATCAAGGCTATGATAGCCAAGGTGGCGCCTACTGATGCGCGCGTCCTCATAACCGGCCCCAACGGCTCCGGAAAGGAGCTTGTGGCCCGCAACCTGCACCAGCAGAGCCTCCGCAGCGCAATGCCCTATATCGAGGTCAACTGCGCGGCAATCCCCTCTGAATTGATAGAAAGTGAACTTTTCGGCCACGAAAAAGGTTCATTCACATCTGCCGTCAAGCAGCACAAGGGTAAATTCGAGCAGGCCAATGGCGGAACCCTGTTCCTGGACGAAATTGGAGATATGAGCCTGGCGGCTCAGGCCAAGGTGCTGCGCGTGCTTCAGGAGCGCAAGCTCTCCCGCGTGGGCGGCGACACCGACATTGAGGTGGACGTCCGCGTGGTGGCCGCCACCAACAAGAACCTCCAGCAGGAAATCGAGAAAGGCAACTTCCGCGAAGACCTCTACCACAGGCTCAGCGTCATCCTGATACGCGTGCCCTCTCTGGACGAGCGCAAAGACGACATCCCCGCCCTGATAAACTACTTCAGCGAAGCTTGCTTCGACAAGGGAATGACCAGGAAAACCTTCTCGGACGAGGCCGTCAAGATGCTCCAGGCCAAATCCTGGCCCGGAAACGTCCGTGAACTTAACAATGTGGTGGAAAGGCTGCTGATCCTGGGAGGATCCACAATCAGCGCCCAGGACGTCAAAGACTTTGTGAACTTATAGAGCGCTCGTACTCTTCCTGGGCCCTCTGCACCGATACAGATTTCTTAAGCACGAATCCCGCGCCAAGGTACTTGGTGCGCACGTCGGCGTCCGCCGCCAGCGACTCCGGAGTGCCTTCCTGAAGGATGGTGCCCTCGTAGAGGAGATATGCCCTGTCGGTGATGGCCAGGGTCTCTCCCACGTTATGGTCGGTGATTATGACTCCGATATTCTTGTACTTGAGCTTGGCGATGATGTACTGGATGTCCTCCACGGCAATGGGGTCGACCCCGGCGAAAGGCTCATCCAGGAGGATGAACTTGGGGTCTATGGCCAGGGCGCGGGCTATCTCGGTACGGCGTCTCTCGCCTCCTGAAAGCTGGATTCCCAGGCTCTTGCGCACCTTGGACAGGTTGAACTCAGCTATCAACTCTTCCAGGCGCTTGTAGCGCTGCTCGCGGGGAATGTGGTTCATCTCCATTACGGAGAGGATGTTATTCTCCACTGTCATCTTGCGGAAGACAGAGGCCTCCTGGGGAAGGTATCCGAGGCCCTTCTGGGCCCTCTTGTACATAGGCAGCCCTGTAATGTCCTCCTCGTCAAGGAAAATACGGCCGGCATTAGGTTCTATCTGGCCTGTCATCATATAGAAACTGGTGGTCTTTCCGGCTCCGTTAGGGCCTAGGAAGCCTACTATCTCTCCCTGTTCCACTTCCATCGAAACGCCTTTGACCACGGTTCTCATTCCGTATTTCTTGACTATGTTCTCGCAACGCAGTTTCATATAGCTACTGTTAAATGTCCAATTCCAAATCTATCACCAGGTTCTTGAATTCCTGGTTCTTCTCCATCAAGTCCTGTGCCTTCTCCGAAGGCAGGTATTTCTCTTTTGGCTGCTCCACGTACGGCTTTACGCCTACTTCCAGACGAACCTTCTTGGAAGAAAGCTCCTGCTGGATCTTGCCTTCCATCTCCAGCAGTTTCTTTTCTTTTATCCAGGACTGCTGGGATACGTTATCCACCTGGAAAAGCAGCAGCCTGGCGTTGTCGTCCCCGCTGATTACAAGGTTGGCGTTCTTCATTGTCACGGCGAGCCTGGGCTGGGCCTGGAGGTAGGAGTCTGATATCTTTACCCACGCGGCGCGGAGTTCATCGTCCGAAGGCAGGGACGACTCCGTACCGGCAGTCTCCTCTGCCTGGGACTCCTGCTTTGCACCGCCGCTCATCAAGGCCGAGAGGGACAGCCCGGCGGCCTTCTTCACGGAGGCGCGCTTTGCGGGAGCCGCGGTCGGCTGGTCTGAGCCTGCTGAGACGGCCGTAACAGGAGCCGCGGGAGCTTCCTGCGGCTGAGGAGCCTTGGCGGGGGCCGCCGGCTCTGCAGGCTGCGCGGCCTCCGAAGGAACCCCCTTCAGGAAGGCCAGACGCATCAGCGTTATCTCTATGTGAAGGCGCTGGTTCACGGCCATCCTGTATCCAGCCTCGCACTGGCTTATGAGGTTGAGCCCGTCGTACAGGAACTGCAGGGAGCACTTGGAAGCCTGGTCGGCATATCTCTGGCGTATGGAATCAGGATAATCCAGGAGGGATTCAAGACCGCCCGTCTTGCTGACGATCAAATCCCTGAAATGCGTTCCCAGGGAGGATATGAAGTACTGGGCGTTGAAGCCTTTTGCAAGGATTTCGTCAAATGTGAGCAACGCCTTGGCGTGGTCAGAAGCCAGGAAGGCGTCCACCAGGGAGAATCCGTACTCGTAATCAAGTACGTTCAGGTTCTCTATGACGCTGTCGTAAGTGATGTCAGTGCCGCAGAAAGCCACCGTCTGGTCGAAGATGGTGAGGGCGTCGCGCATCGACCCGTCCGCCTTGCGCGCAATCACGTGAAGGGACTCGTCCTCTATGCCCACGCCTTCCTTGTCCGCAATGACCCTGAGGCTGCGGACCATATCCATTATGCTGATACGGTTGAAATCGTATATCTGGCAGCGGGACAGGATGGTAGGGATTACTTTGTGCTTCTCTGTGGTGGCCAGGATGAATATAGCATATGCCGGCGGCTCTTCCAAGGTCTTCAGGAAAGCGTTGAAGGCCTGGTTGCTGAGCATATGTACCTCGTCGATTATATATACGCTGTAACGCCCGGTCTGCGGCGGAATCTGCACTTTTTCTATCAGGTCCCTCATCGCGTCCACGCCGCTGTTGGAGGCGGCGTCAAGCTCGTAGATGCAGTACGAACGGCCCTCCGCAAAGGACCTGCAGGACTCGCACTCTCCGCAGGGCTCGAAGTCCGGGGAAGGGTTGGAGCAGTTTATAGCCTTTGCAAAAATGCGTGCGGTACTGGTTTTGCCTACACCTCTTGGACCGCAGAAAAGATACGCGTGGGCAAGTTGTCCCCTGGCTATGGAATTCTTGAGAGTCCTGGCTATGTTGTCCTGCCCTACAAGCGTCTGGAAAGAGCTTGGACGGTACTTGCGGGCTGATACTATAAAATCTGACATAACATACAAATGTAAGTATTATTTTGTGTATTTTTGTTCGTATGAAAAAGATTTGCCTTCTTCTGATCTGTATGGTTCTGCTGCCGTGTCTCTGCCTGGGGCAAGCCAAGATCTACACCAAAAAAGTCAAGCTAAGCGACTTCCCCACAAAGACCACCAAGATAGTCCTCACAGGGAATGACCTGCTGGACAGCCCCCTCAAGGAAGAGATCGCACGCCGCTGGCGCATTTCCCCCTATGAGTTCTGCGAACCAGAAGAATACGACGGCATAAAGAAGAGCACAGACTACTATTTCATCCGTATGGTTGACATAAACGGAGTGACTTCAATGTCGTTGTCAAAAGAAGGCCTGGAGGTGATAAACCTCCCCTATTGCACCGCAGGAGACCCTTCCGGGCGCGAAATCCTCTTTATGCCCGCCTTCATCGACATCCTACAGACCTACGTCCTGGACTCCATCAATTCCGACATGACCGGTTACCTCGGCCTGAAGAGTTACACCAAGAACATGTTAGGCGGCGGAGACTACAGGGTATACATCTCCAGGGAAGACCTGGCCGCCAGTGCAGACTCAAAGTGGGAGCAGAAAGACATTTTCATAGTGGACGAGGACGACGCCGACGACATATTCCTGGAGGAGCGTGAGAACGCCCTTGTCAGCTACTGCGTAAAACCCGCCCCCGGAAGCAAGAAGCGCAACTGCTACGTCTTCCTAATAGATGCAAAAAGCCACAAGCTGTATTTCTTCGCCTCTCACAAGTCCTCCGACAAGAACTGCGGCTTCACTTCCTCTGACATGAATTTCATATACGGGTTCAAGAAGAAATGATAACTGGCAAGACCCCTGACGGAATGCTCTACGCAGTGAAGAGAAGCGGCTCCGCGGCCGCGTACTGCTCGCTGAGCATACGTTGCGGGACAAGGGACGAGGAAGGCTATCACAGCGGCATAGCCCATTTCATAGAGCACACCATTTTCAAGGGTACTGCAAAACGCAGCGCCTCCAGCATCAACAGCTGTCTGGACCGCCTGGGAGGGGAACTCAACGCCTTCACCACCAAAGAAGAGATAGTGCTTCACGCCACCGTCCTCAAGGAAGACGCCAGGAAAGCCGCGGGACTCCTCTGGGAGCTTGCCACCTGCCCCACCTTCCCCGAAAAGGAGATAGAGAAAGAGAAAAGCGTGGTGATAGAAGAAATCAACGCCTACAAGGACAGCCCCGCCGACGACGTCTACGACAAGTTCGAAGAGCTGCTTTTCCAGGACTCCCCCCTCGGCCGCCCCATCCTTGGCACCGTGGCGTCAGTCAAGAAAATCACCTCCGAAGAGATGATCCGATTCGCCCGCGAGAACTTCACCCCCGACAGGATGGCAATGACCATTGTGGCCGACCTGGACGAAAAAAAGATGGAGAGTTACATATGCAGTTTGACAAGACCATAGACAAGCGCAACCACGAAGTCAACGCGGTGATTGGCGCCGTCGCCCCTTCTCTTTACGACGAGCGGGAGCGCATAGCCGCCGTACTGCTTGCAAACATCCTTGGAGGTCCTGCATCCAACTCCCTCCTCAACAACCTTCTCCGGGAAAAGAATGGGTGGGTATACAACGTGGAATGTTCCTACACCCAGTACAGTGACAGTGGAATAATGGCCATAAGCATAGGCTGCGACAAGGCCAACCTGGACAAATGCCTGGCTGCCATATACAGGACCATAGCCAAGATGCAGGAGCAGCCCCTTTCCCCTGCAAAGCTCAAAGCCGCAAAGAAGCAGCTGATAGGCCAGCTGGCCATCAGTTCAGACAGTGGCGAAACCCAGTGCCTCGCAATGGGCAAAAGCCTTCTGGCATTCGGAAAGATAAACAGTTTCCAGGAAGACCGCGCCCGCATTGAGGCCGTCACCGCCCAGGAACTGCAAGAAACAGCCCGGAGCATTTTTGCCCCGGGCAAGATATCGAAACTGGTCTATCTCTAGTCCATAGGGTATTTCACGCCCCATTCCTTGCGCAGCGCGTCCATCTGCTCCATTATGGCGATGGTCTCGGCGTGTGGCATATACGGAGACTCCAGAAGCCCCTTCTCAAGGGCGTCCTTGCAGGCAAGCACCTGATGCTCGTATCCGGTGACCTGTCCCTCGGGCGGGAAGTACTCGCCTATCATCTTGTAATCAGCGTCGTATACCCGGGCTGCCTGAGGGCAGTTTATGTTGTCCACAACTATATAGGCATCCTCGCCCACTATCAGGCCCTCGCGGTTGCAGCGGGCGATGGCGCTGGATACCAGGTTGGCCATCTTGCCGTCGGCATACTGAAGGGTTATGGTCTCGTACATATCCATTCCGGTAGGTCCCAGGACGCAGGTGGAGTCAGTCTTGACGATATCGGTGCCGTAGAACATACGGGCGAAGTTGAGGCAATATACTCCAAGGTCAAGCAGGGCGCCGCCGCACAGGTCAGGACGCAGGATGCGCTCCTTGAACTCCATAGAATAGCAGAGGCTGGCGTAGAGCAGGCGCGGACGGCCTATGGCTCCGCTCTTTATCAAATCCATTATCTTGAGTGACAAAGGCATATATCGGGTCCAGATGGCCTCTGTGATGAATATTCCCTTTCTCTCGGCAAGGGCGATGAGCTCCTTGGCCTCTCGGGCATTGGCGGTGAAGGCCTTCTCGCACAGTACCGGCTTGCCGGCTTCTATAGCCAGCTTGGAATGGGCAAAGTGATGTGAATGAGGTGTGGCTATATATACCAGGTTAACCTCAGGATCCTGAACCAGCTCTTCATAGCTGCCATACGCCCTGGGAACGCCCCATTCCTTGGCAAAGAACTCAGCCTTTTCAAGGTTGCGGGAAGCGACAGCATATAGGATTACTTCAGGATTCTTGAGCCCGGTAAGGGTCTCGGCCATCTTGTCGGCTATCCAGCCGGCTCCGATAATTCCTAATTTAATGGTCATAGCAGAAAGTGGATTAGATTACAGACCACAATATACAGAAAAAGTATTATTTTTAGGTCAAACTATGACCTGATGGAGACTGAACTTGAAAAATATATAAGGGAACACAGTACGGCGCAGGGAGAGGCATTGGAATGGATAGAGAAGCAGACTAACATCCGCACAAACTATCCTCAGATGCTGTCCGGAGCCGTGCAGGGCCGTTTCCTCACTATGATGGTGGAGCTTACTGGCGCCAGGGACATACTTGAGATAGGCACTTTCACCGGATACTCCGCCGTCTGCCTTGCAAACGGCCTTCACGGAAAAGGCCACGTCCACACACTGGAAATTAATGACGAACTTGAAGACCTCACCCGCGAGGGCTGGCGCAAAGCCGGGGTGGAAGGTCTCATAACCCTTCACATAGGAGACGCCCGGGATATCCTTGAAACACTCCCGGGGCCTTTCGACCTGATATACATAGACGCCAACAAACGTGAGTACTCCCAGTACTACGACCTCGTGATAGACAAACTCCGTCCAGGCGCCCTCCTCCTTGTCGACGACGTGCTCCTTGGAGGCAAGGTCTACGAGCCCGATCCGTCCTGCGACAAGCAGACTCAGGGGCTGCTGGCTTTCAACGACAAAATAGCGAAAGACCCCCGCGTGGAAGTTGCGATACTTCCAATACGCGACGGTCTTTCAGTTATCCGCAAGAAAGGCTAGCCCACCTGGGCCCCGTTGTCAACCACCTCCTGAGGGGTGATGAAACGCATCTTTCCGTCTTTCTGGGCGGCCATAAGGATCATTCCCTTAGACTCTATCCCCTTTATCATCCTGGGCTTGAGATTGGCCAGGATGCATATCTGCTTGCCAACCATATCCTCGGGAGAATAGTACTGGGCGATGCCAGAAACTATGGTCCTGCGGTCTATTCCGATATCTATGGTGAGCTTGAGGAGCTTGTCTGTCTTGGGCACCTTCTCGGCCTCCAGCACCGTAGCGGTGCGGATGTCCATAGCCTGGAACTGCTCGAAGGTCACCTCTTCTTTCTGAGGCTCCACGGGAGCGGCGGCTGCCTCAGCTGCCAGGTGCTCCGCCTTTGAGGCGGCAAGCTTTGCAAGCTGAGCCTCTATCTGGTCGTCCTCCACCTTGGTGAAGAGCAATTCGGCAGCACCAATCTGGTGTCCCTCCTCCAGAATTCCCAGCTCGGAGATGCTGTCCCAGGAAGGGTTGCAGTCGAGCATCTTGCGCAGGCGGGCACACGCGAACGGAGTGAAAGGCTCGAACGCAACGGCCAGGTGCGCGCAGAGCTGCAGCGACACGTTGAGTATGGTGGCCGTACGTTCCATATCTTCCTTGGCCACCTTCCAAGGCTCGGTATCTGAAATATACTTGTTACCGACGCGGGCAATTCCCATTGCATCCTTGAGAGCCTCGCGGAAGTGATAAGTCTCTATGTTCCTTTCAAGAGAAGCCTTGAGGGCGGGAACCTCGGCAAGGGCTGCCCTGTCTATGTCCTGAAGGGTTCCGATAGGTGGGACCTTTCCGCCGAAATATTTGTGTGTCAGCACAATAGCCCTGTTGACGAAGTTTCCGAACACAGCAACGAGTTCAGAGTTGTTGCGGGTCTGGAAGTCTTTCCAGCTGAAGTCGTTGTCCTTGGTCTCAGGCGCGTTTGCAGTAAGGACGTAACGCAGGGCGTCTTCCTTTCCGGGGAAATCCTGCACGTACTCGTGCGCCCATACGGCCCAGTTGCGGGAAGTGGAGATCTTGTCCCCCTCAAGGTTCAGGAACTCGTTAGCAGGCACGTTCTCAGGAAGGATGAATCCGTCTCCGTATGCTTTGAGCATGGACGGGAAAACAATGCAGTGGAAAACTATGTTGTCCTTGCCGATGAAATGAACCAGCTTGGTATCCGGGCTCTTCCACCATTTCTCCCAACTGTCGGGAAGAAGTTCCTTTGTGTTGGAAATGTAACCGATAGGTGCGTCGAACCATACGTACAGCACCTTGCCCTCGGCTCCCTCTACCGGGACGGGTACGCCCCAGTCCAGGTCGCGCGTCACGGCACGGGGCTGCAGACCGGAATCCAGCCAGCTTTTCACCTGACCGTATACATTGGTGCGCCACTCCTTGTGTCCTTCCAGTATCCACTGGCGGAGCCACTGCTCGTCGCGGTCAAGGGGAAGGTACCAGTGGGTGGTCTTCTTCTTGATGGGCTGGGCACCGCTGAGCTTGGACTTGGGATTGATGAGTTCTTCAGGCGAAAGGGTGGAACCGCATTTCTCGCACTGGTCGCCATAGGCTCCCTCAGAACCGCACTTGGGGCAGGTGCCCACTATGTAGCGGTCAGCCAGGAAGGTCTTTGCCTCGGGATCGTAGTACTGCTCGCTCTCGCGGGTTATGAACTTGCCGGAATCATAGAGCCTCTTGAAGAACTCTGAGGCGGTCTGCGCGTGTATCTTGGATGAAGTCCTTCCGTACACGTCAAAGTTGATTCCCAGCGCCTTGAAACTGTCCTTGATTATATTGTGATACTTGTCCACTATGTCCTGGGGCGAGCAACCCAGCTGACGGGCCTTTATGGTGATGGGCACGCCGTGCTCGTCGCTGCCGCACACATAAAGCACTTCCTTTCCGCGGAGGCGGAGGTAACGGACATAGATGTCGGCCGGGACGTAAACTCCGGCAAGGTGACCTATGTGAATGGGCCCGTTCGCATAAGGAAGGGCGCAGGTGACAAGCGTTCTCTTGAAATTATCTGCCATATCTAATGCAACTCTTTGTTAACCGCTTTTTTTGCGGCCTGCAAGTTAAGAATTTCTGTCAAAATATCGTTCTCCTCGCCGGGTTTTGCCGACGCCAGGGCCGCATTGAGGTCTGAAATCCGGCTTTCTATCTTGCGGTCCATATACTTGAGTATGGTCTGAGGGACATACTTTACCAGCCAGGAAGACTTTGTGGTAAGGGCATTGCGGAAGTTCTCTATGGTAAGCTGATACCGCTCCATTGACAGCTGAGACACCACGAAAGCCACCACCCTGTCCGGGGAGTTGAGAAGAGTCTTGAGTATGTCGTTCTGGCTGTAACCTTGGGCATAACCCTCCATATATGCCTCGTACACTCTCTGGTAAGCCTTGTTAAGCAGGCCGTCGCCGTCTGCCTCCAGCGAAGCCGAAATGAACTCGGCCACCGTGGCCTTGTCATCTTCGGAGCCTGAATAATACTTTGAGTCGCTGGAGAAATCCAGGGTGTCGCGTCCGTATTGGAGGAGGAACCAAAGCAGGTCCCTTTCGGTAGAGGCGACAGTCTTGTTCTCTTCCAGGCTCTGCATCGTAATCTCTTCCTGACGCTGTTCCGGAGCCTGGTAACCGGGGTATTCATCCGGCAGTGGAGGCAGCTGCGCCGCTTTCCTGCGAGCCTCGCGCTCCTTCTCCTTGCGCTCGTCCGCCATCATCTTGCGCCTGGTGGATGATATGCGCGTGAACAGGATGCTCTGGTCTATGTCAAACTTGTCGGACACCGCCTGTACATACACCGTACGCTTCACCGCGTCTGATATGTTTGCTATGGTGTCCGCTATCTCATTAATAAGGTTAGCCTTGCGGATGGGGTCCCTGCCGGCATCCTTCATCAGGAGTTCCGCCTTGAAGTTGATGAAGTCCTGCTCGTGGGTGCCTATGAATTCCTGCACCTCGGCAAGGCTGTGCTTGCGTGCGTACGAATCAGGGTCGTCCCCGTCGGGAATCAGCACTATCCTCACGTTCAGGTCCTCTTTCAGGACCATATCGATACCTCTGATGGCGGCGTGGATTCCGGCGGAGTCTCCGTCGTACATTATTGTGACGTTGTCCGTGAACTTCTTTATCAGGCGTATCTGCTCTATGGTGAGAGAAGTTCCGCTGGAAGCCACCGTATTGCGGATTCCCAGTTGATGCATTGACAGGACGTCCAGATAGCCCTCGACCAGGTAGCATTTGTTCTGGCGGGAAATCTCACCTTTTGCGTGGTAAATTCCGTAGAGGGTACTGCGCTTGACATAGATTTCGGACTCCTGCGAGTTTACGTATTTTCCTACGTTAAGTTCTTTATAATCAGAACGAAGGGTACGGCATCCGAACGCTATGACCCTGCCGCTGACAGTCTGAATCGGGAACACGACCCTGTCGTAGAAGCGGTCCGACAGGGTACCGTCGTCCCTGCGGTTGCACAGGCCGGTATCCAGGAGATACTCGGCCTTGAAACCCGCCTCGGACGCGGCGTCCGCGAGGGCGTGTCTGGAAGTAGGCGCCCATCCCAGGCCGTATTCGTCTATGGTGGAATCTTCAAGGCCCCTGCTCTTGAAATAGGCGAGGCCCACGTTGCGGCCTTCGGACGTCTCGCGCAGGCGCTTGGCGTAGAACTTCTGGGCGAACTCCGACACCAGCATAAGGCTCTCCCTGCGCTGGCGTTGCGCTATGTCCTCGGCCGTCTCCTCCTTCTCTATGATTTCTATGTTGTATTTACGGGCGAGATACCTCAGGGCCTCCACGTATGTGCAGTGCTCGTGCTCCATTACGAAACCCACCGCGGTACCTGACTTGCCGCAGCCGAAGCACTTGTAAATTCCCTTTGACGGGGAAACGTAGAAAGAGGGGGTCTTCTCGTTGTGGAAGGGGCAGCAGGCCACATAATTGGCCCCGCGCCTCTTGAGGGTAACGAAGTCGCTGACGACATCCACAATCCGGGCGGTGTCCAGAATTATGCCTACGGAATCTTGAGGGATCATCTGTCAGGACGCTATTTCACACAAAAACTTGATCCTGGCAAGCCGTATCTCCATTTCTTCGTAATCGGGCTCCAGGGCAGCTATGGCATCCTGGAGGGAATCGGACTCGGCCTCCTCCTTGAAATAGTCCAGAATCTCCTGCACCACGTCGTCGTCCACTTCCTGGCGGATGTAGTAGTCAAGGTTCAGCTTGGTGCCGGTGGCCACTATGGCCTCTATTTCGTTCATCACGTCTTCTATCTCCAGTCCACGGGCCTCCGCTATGTCTTCCAGAGGGAGCTGGCGGTCTATGCTGCGGATGATGTAAACCTTGTTCTCGGACTTGCTGGGAGCCGATTTCATCACGAAGTCGTCCGGGCGGGTTATCTCGTTCTGCTCTACGTATTTCTTTATGAGATCTACGAATTCAGCCCCAAACTTGCGGGCCTTGCCCTCTCCCACTCCCTGGCAGTTTTTAAGTTCGTCCACCGTAATTGGATAGAGGATGGACATATCTTCCAGGGCAGGGTCTCCGAATATGATCCACGGCTGGAGTTTCAGGCGGCGGCCCATATCCTTGCGCAAGTCCTTGAGCATTGAAAGCAGGACGGGGTCTCCCCCTCCGCCTCCCGCCTTGAGGGCGGCGGCAGCTTCGTCATCGTCGTCATCGTCGGCGTAGCCGTCAGGGAACACCCTGTCTTCCACGAGCTTGAGCTCAACGGGATTCTGGTAGAATTCCTCCCCCTTGGGCGTCACGAAAATGAGGCCGTAAGTCTCTATCTCCTTCTCCAGCAGATGGGCTATGAGGCCCTGGTGAATGACAGTGCACCAGAACTTCTCGCTATGGCCCGCTCCCTTGCCGAAAAGGGGCAGCTTGTCGTGGTGATAGGAGGTTATTGCCGCATTCTTGTTTCCGGCCAGGATGTTTGCCAGATGCTCAATCTTGAAGTGCTCAGGAAGCGACTTTATCAGCTCTATAACCAGGCACATCTCCTTTCGGCCGTCAAAAGTGGCCTTTGGATGGAGACAGTTGTCGCAGTTCTCGCAGTTGTCCTGTTCGTACTCCTCACCGAAATAATTAAGGAGGAGCTTGCGGCGGCAGGTGCTGGATTCAGAATACGCCACCACCTCCGAAAGCAGCTGGCGGCCGATTTCCTGCTCGGACACGGGCTTGCCCTGCATGAATTTCTCCAGTTTCTGGATATCCTTGTAACTGTAATAGGTTATGCACTGGCCTTCCTTTCCGTCG
>JAEEGL015731052.1_pt1 | contig 37053 bp, 35 predicted proteins | sample 9134231 | NCBI WGS metagenome assembly JAEEGL01 (sample SAMN16246548, study PRJNA631951) | gut metagenome | biome: gut microbiome; feature: rumen; material: fiber-attached | host: Bos | place: Iran: Karaj | collected 2018-10 | reverse complement strand
CCGATAGATACGGGAAGTCTCGCTGCCGATGTTTGCCATCTGCTGCGGGAAAGACAACTCGGCCCAACGGCCGTTTTCTAAATCCTTATGTAGCATTATTAGAACTAGTTCTCGCAAAGATAACAAAAAAAGAGGACTTCCTTTCAGAAATCCTCTGTTGTAGCGGGGGCAGGACTCGAACCAACGACCTCCTAATCAAAATAAAACCCTAAACCACACAAACAGGACAACACCTTTCGTGTGACTGGTTAACTGTGTCAATGACCACTGTCACAAATATAAGCAAAAACCACCACACTTAACATAAGCGTGGTGGAAAACAGAAACTTTACTTAAAGGACTTTTCAAGCCAATTGTCCCAGAGCCTATCGAGATCAAGACACTTCCAAGACTTAATTATGCTTTCATTGGGAGCGTTCCTGTTAGGCCCCAAATAGTATTTTTGAAAACGCTCCAGTTCTCTTTTTTCTTTATCCGTCGCAACTTCCTTTTTTTTCGCACAGAAAGATTGTAGGGCAGTTTCATTATCTGATTTATTTTCAGAGTCTTGAGCAGGCGTGGAGCTCTTGGTGTAGGATAGATGAGACGGCTCTTCTTTCGCTTCTTGCACAGTATCGTTTTCACTTGGGAAAGAATACCGAATATTGTTCCACTTGTCCAAAATAGTTAACCGAGTAATAACTCCGTTTTCAGTCTGTAAATTTCCGACTGTAAACGTCTGCGATAGCTTCCCGTTATACTGGTCTCTATCTTCCAGTTTAATGGTAATTCGAGGAGCTGTGTAGAGCTCTCGACCAATTCCCCATGCGAAAGCAGCACGTTTGAATGTATCTGAGGCCAAGCTTTTCTCAGCTTCGATATTACCCTCTGAGCCTGTATCAGATTTCCATATCCACTCTCCTGTTTTTGGATGTCTGATCCCAACTTTACAAAACAATAATCCTCTTTCTTCATAATAGCCTTTCTGCCAGTTCAATGATCCGACAGTTTCATCAAGAATATTCCTGTCCACGCGCGGGGTCTTGTATAGCAGAAGTCTTACTTTGCCATTATTAGTTTCACAAGGGCGGACGTCAATCTCATCCGCCCGCAAAGAGCGGAAATTGATACGATCACTTGGGTTTGAGGGATATATCATTTCACCCTCGGGAAGATTATTTCCTCCAATCGTTGAATTGTTCATAGCAGAAATAGATTGTTTCTAATACTGTTCCGCCTCAAAATGGCGGTCCCAGGCGATGTCTTCGTCCTCATACTCATACTTGCACATGATCTCTTCCATGGCTTCTTTCCTGTATTTTTCAGCCAACTCAACAATGACTTCCCCAACAGGAAAACATAAGGCTTTCAAAACGATTAGAGCGATTCTCGAGACACGGAGTTTCATGTCTTCAGGAAGGTTGAGAAGATCGCTCTCTTTATTTATAAAATCGTTACAATAGCCGTCAAACCCTCCTTTAATTTCCTTAAACTCATCGGGATAACCCTTTACATAGTTCCTTAAGCTATCAGACCCGATACCTTTAAAGGCCGCTAGGGCAACGTCAGTGGCCTTGGGCAAAAGGACTTCGATGTCGAAGTCAATGCTGGTTGTGTCGGCTGCATTTATAGTCTGAGCCTCGACTGTCATTGTGTTCTTCATATGAAATCAGTGATTAATGGTTATTGAAATACCCACGGGGGGATAAGTGGTAATTCTGGCCTTATAAACAAATGACCACTTTTTGGCCGAATACTAATTGTTAGTGAAACTGTTTTCGCAACAATAAGCAATCTCATCTGCCACCAACATATAGAAATCGAAATTGGAAAAAGTCAGGCACTTATCAGTCTGAATAATTGAAATGATATCATCTATGCCAATTTCAACCGTTTGACCTTTCTCGTTGGTTATTTCGATTGTCTTATCACCGTCTTTCTTCTTTGCGGAAAAGACTTCATCGAAATTGAGGACGAACTTAACGGTATTATGAAACGTCTTGCTGAGAAGAAGCTGGATGGCGTACTTGGGTTGCCAGAAGATTTCGTTTCTTTCAGCCATTGCCGTTATCGTACTGAATTTGTCCGAACGAGAATCGAATTCAACTTCTAATGGAACTACGTACTTCAAGTAAAAACTGTAACTCATAACTGCAGATGTGGATCCCTGGTAGAGATTGATATATGTTTTATTGTTTTTCTCGAAGCATTCCCACATGTATAAAGGGAATTCTATACCTGCTAACTTGAGGTTAGACTCAACGTCTTTCTTCGTCCAGTAATTACCATTTGAGGGCTGGACCGTAACTGAACCATCGGGGAAGATGAATTCAATGGATTCTTTTTTTAATCTGTTTCTTGACATGTTGTTAAAGGTTAAATAATTAATGCAATGGGTGTCTGGTCACGTTTTTGACCAATATCACAAAGGTTTATTCTTTTGTTACTCTTCGTAGAAAGGTTTATAGGAATTGATCTTCCTCCTCCTCTTCCTCTTCCTCCTCCTCTTCCTCTTCCTCCTCCTCTTCCTCCTCCTCTTCCTCTTCCTCTTCCTCCTCCTCTTCCTCGTCCTCGTCCTCGTCCTCTAACCATTCTGGGTCAAAATCTGACATCATAAACAGTAGGCGTTTCCGCTCTGCTTCTTGCTCACGCTTCTGTGCCTCCTCAATCATCTGCTTTACCAGTGTTTGGGCTACTGATGGTTTATAGCCTTCTTCCTTTGAGAGTCTTTCAGCCAGGGATGCAATGGCAGTTTCTCGACCTACTATTGTTAAAGGCTCTCTAACTATCCGTCCTGCCTGGTCAATCCACTTGGCCCGAATCGCCGCTTCTTTTTTCGCACGACCTTGATAAGCCTTCTTTCCTCGTGCCGACTTTTTCGCCGTTGAGTCCAAGTCCAATGTGGTTCCGTCGTATTTGTTGATCGCCTCGATGTTGAGAGCGTAGTAGTTATGAGTCTTGCCTTTATCGATACGTTTGGTCTTAGTGATAAGCCCTCGTTGTTCAAGGTCTGGTATAACCTTTCGTAATACTTGGTCACCAGAGATGGACATCTCTTCTGAGAAACGAGTAGTGGTGAAGTAGAAACTTTGATCGTCCTCAAGGAGTTGTTGGTTGTCTCTCGCATATGTATATGTGCTGATCAGTAACGCTAAAGCTACTTTGGAGTCGCTATCTAGGTTCCTTGCTTTCAGAATTGTATTGGGAACTTGCGTGTATCTGTTCCCCCATGTATTTGATGATTCCCGATGTGCCATACTTCTGTATATTAGTGAAACAATACGAGGTATATTATCCGTACAGCTATCAAACTATGCCACAATTACTGTTAGGCCTTCCCCGCGGGTGTTTCTTAATGTTATTGAATCCATTCTTGTCTTCTATTTTTCTATTTCTTAATCTGCTTTCTTCTATTGTTATAGGTTGTACTGTGATGAGGTGTGTTTATCTGCACCAATACTCCAACATTGGTTTCTCCAAAGAGGACGACATCGTAGCATCGGTGCTGAACTGTTAACACGCTGTTTGCGACGGACTATCGACGCAGCCATGCAGGCTGTTTTTAGAAAGGCAAGTGCTCATCAATGACTTCATTACCCTTGTTACTCTTGTTATGACCATTGGGCCTTGACTTCTCTTGTAGTACCAAGGAAATAGTGCCAAATGGTGTCACTGTATGACAGTGCAGTTCATAGTTACACAAAAACTCTGGATAGCTTACGAGCGGGTTGATTAGCAGCTGGATGAAATAAACTGGATTTAGTCTTGCTATAGTTTTTACCCACCCGATGAATTCTTCAGGAGAATCCATCAGTACATTATCTTCAAACTCGGAGGTTAACCCATTAGAAGTACATGCATTGAGAGTGAGAACTAAAGGGTTTTCGGGAACGGCATCGCTCTTTTCAGCCTCTTGAAGCTTAGCATAAAAACACTCGATTGTCTTTGTTTTCAACATCTCTTGAAAGGACATTAGTGAAATCTCACATAGGTCAAGATTGGTGGCATCGTCAATCGATCTATAGGAAACCCTATCTATAGGCGAAGAAGGAGTTTGATACTCAATACAGTTTACCAGACAGAGCGTTTCGCAGTAAGACTCAGCGGCGCTGAAGGAACAAAAAGCCTTTTCAGTACATACTGGTGTTGATATGTAAGCAAAAGGATCTGTTACTTGTCTGACAACATACCAGTTTGCACCAATGAAATCAGAATATGTCCGATCTTGTTCTTTTGTCGAAGTTTCGATCATAACTCAAAATAATTGTTGTTAAACATAAAACCTGGTCTTTCGAAAGGCCTTTGCAAAGTTCGGGAGACTAATTGGCATGTGCTGTTCACACGTGTTTCACCCCTGCTTTGGTAACTGTAAACTACATCGGTCTTTCGATAAGCCTTTGCGAAGTTCGGGAGACTAATTGGTAAGTGCTGTTCACACGTGTTTCACCCATAAACTAAACTATAGCTGCTTTGTGAGAGCAAGAAAAAGTCGTAACTTAGCGTTTGAAATAGAACCAATTGTTATGGACAGTTTTTCCGCTGGTGACTTTGATAGTGTTGAGACTGTAATAAAGGCTCTCAAAGAGGCTTATGTGCATGGTGAGAAACAAATACGAATAGTGAACCATGACAGGAGCAAAGTTTCAATTGTCTCACTTCCAGAACAGGAGGAAATAGCCGCACTGCGTGAGATCTGCCTCGAATATAAGGCCCTAACAAGAGCTGGCTTTTCGTTGGAAGTCACAGATAGTGACGAGACTGTTGCAAGATTCGCCGAAGGGGTCATGGAACTCGTGGATTATGCTAGGTCTGATGAGCCCTTTAGACGTTCCAAGCAACTCGAGGACGTTAAAGGAGAGCTGAAGCACAATTTAGCAGTTTCGATCTTGGGCGAGTTTTGGGAGAGTATAAAGTTCAAGCATTCCGACAGTGGATCCAAAAAATTCCAATTAGTTCGTTATAAAACCGAGGAGTTGACACGAATCTTCCAGAATGCCGTTAAAAAGGAATACATTGACAGATTAACTCGTCAAGAGGATTTTATGTTCTTCTTTGATGAGTCGTATGATCGTGAACCTAAGGGGTTTATTATGTGGAAACAACGTCTCGGCTTACTGTCATTGTTTTTGTATAACCTTTCCTCTGATATTTTTGTGTGGGGAAAAGCGTCAAAGACCTTCAAGGTGTTTAACATGAAAACGAACCAGTATGAAATGGTAAACAAGGATAGTCTCAGGTCGCTTTTAAGCCGCGAAAAAAACGATCGAGACAACTACGGTGACGACTTGATGGGTGATTTACTTGCTTAGATTTTACCCAGTTCTCAACAATAAATGAAATGCAGGCTGAGCGAAATGTGCAACAGCCTGCATTTTGTATATCGTAACAACCCAAGTCCAGGGGTCACTTCCCGTCGGTATTTCCGTATAGTTTCTGAATATACTTCTTATCGTACGATTCCACATACTCCTTGAGCTTCTCACCTTTAATTATCCGCACGTCCGCCGCCAATCCGATTACAAACCGACTGGCGCCTTCTAAGCTTTTTATTGTCGTGTTAAGCAGCCATTTACCACCCTCTTTTTGAAGGTCTTTCTCGGCAAGGGGAAACTCTTCCAGAAGAAGATTCTTGGAACGTGTATTCAGCGAAAGCACCACATGTTCCTCCAAATCGCCAGTCATCCTGAAAACATCAGGTCTTAAGGCTTGGTGTTTTGATTGGAAAGCCCAGTCTGTGTCTGTAATATCAACCGAATGGATCCGCATTACCTTAAACATCCTGTTTCCTCTCAGATCAACATCGTAAGCCCATATGTCAATCATGTTGGCAGTGAATTCAATTGGCTCTACCAGGCGGTCTTTCGCCTCGTCACTGTGTGCGGATTCGTATTGTTTTAGAACTACTTGCTTCTTGTGCTTGATGGCGTCGGCTAAAGCTTCTATGTTGGCGGCGTTTGTGGTATTGTCAATAAAATTGGCAATGCTGGTGCTATCGTAGACGCTGGCCAATTTTCTCTGCAGGTCACGCTTCAAGGCATTGTTGTTATCAATCCCTTCAATGAGCTTGGCAGCAATGTATGCCTCCTCCTCTGTAAAGTATATCAACTTGTTGAAGTCAGAGAGCCCTCTGGCCACTTTCCCCATGGCAAACACATTCCCGTAAAGCTTATTCACTACGAAACCAGCATCTCGAATGGTATCGATGTATCGGTAAACAGTTCGCGGGGTTGTCCCCATCTCTAAGGCAAGTTGGTCTATCGTTCGACTGACATTTCCAGTGAGCAACTTCATCAGTCGAAGGAGTTTAGCTATCTTGGTCTGTTCCGACTTATTGTTGGGCTTGCTGGGCATACTTAGAAATAAAACTTAGGAAACTCTGTTGGCCATCGAAATAATCGGGTATAGATGACATCTTGTCCCTCATGAGGTAAAAACCACCGTTGGCATATTCGCTCAAGGTTTTCATCAGAATGTTGACTCCATCTTGAATAGGCATGTCACCCCGATCGATTGCGAGTAAGTCAATATCACTTTTGGCAATGAGTGCTGCAAACACATATTTTTGAATTGGTGTGTAGGTTCTCCTATTCGGAAACATCGCCAGGTTGATGCTTCCCCAGCGCTTCATTTCCATACTAAAGTCTCTCTTGGCCCCAATTAGAGGACGCCGTTTCCCAGCGTAAAGGCCTAGGAAAAAAGCGTAGATGTAAATCTCGTAGGCAGCATTGAACACCTTTCCCTTGATGTCGACTTTTTCGTCAGTGCCGCCGTGCCAATAGCAGTATCGCTTGATGATGGGCTCCAGGAATGGTTCCGACTCAAATTGTGAGCTCCTACTTTCAAGCCATGCATCGTATAAACTTTCAACTGTCCTATCCATAGCCACTAGAATAAAGGTGTAACAATTGTTTCGATGGTAGACTGGTCCTTTTTATCAAAACCTTCAAGTTTCTGAATCCTGTAGATTGGAATGTGCTTAATGCTCTGCAACTTTTTAATACCTTTATCGTCGACGGCAAAACTATCGTGGTCGTCTTTGTATAGGTAGCTCTTGGTCACGATGATACACTGTTTGTTGAGACGGGCGTTCATTACCTGGTAGAAAGTCTTGTCCTTTCCTTCATCGAACGATGAGGTCGGCGCGTCGAGAATCATAGGATACTCATTGTTCAGATTGTCCTTTGTCAACTCAGAAATCGCAAAAAGGACACTAAGGTGCATCGTCGTGAACAGCGAGGTGTTGGGGTTATCGATGAGCTTCCCGTGCCTGTCTACAAGCTGCACGGCAATGGAATTGTCACGAATGTCACGGCTAATGCGAATAACGCCTGTGAAATCGTCAACATTAAGCATATCCAGGAACTTGTTAGCAGTCGTAGCTAACTTATCCATGAATTCTTGAAGACTCTGGCTTTCCGCCCTTTCAAGAGCGGATCCAAGCATCCTATAAAACTGATTGATCTTTAGGAATTCGCGAGCAGTAGCATCAACGACGGATTTCTTGTATTTCTCCATGTTATCAGCAATCTGCTTCCGAAGCTCAGGGATGACCTTAGTTGTGATGCGATCAATTTCTAAACTGGCTTCTTCCTTAGTTTGGTACCAGTGTTTAATATTCGTCCAGCTGCTGGCCAGCTGACCAAGATCCTTTCCTGAAGAAGACTGGGAAAGAACCCTAGCCATATCTGTCTGCTTCTCGTCGATAAGCTGGGAAAGGTCGTTTATTGCCGAATAAAGCTTGTCATTCTTTTGTTTTTCCCGTTCAATGTCGAAGGAAATATCGCCTAGATTCATCCCATATTGGTATAGCTGAATGCTCATCTGGTGAATCAATTCAATATTCCGATACTTAAAAACATCTTCGACAGGTTCTTCCGCAGTTTCGCTCTTTTTAGGCTTGCTAAGATGGTCCAAGGCCTCTTGCAAATGTTTAGCTATATGCTCATAAGCAGCAGATCCCTTTTTCGCCTCTGTGCCACATACAAGGCAGCGTTCCTTTTCTAGCATGCTTTCCATGGTTTTTACATCTGGAATATACCAAGGAAGCTCAGTTAGTTTAGCCTTAAGCTCTTCAATAGTTTTTTGTTCTGCTTCTTTTTCCGCTTTTTCTCGGATGACCCTCTCACGCTCTAAGTTTATGAATGTTTGCTTCTGCTCAGACAATGTGCTCATTTTCTGGGCGAACAGTTCCAAAGTGGGCTGGAAACCATTGAGAATCCATAGTTTATCGAGCAAGTGAGTAGAATAGTTCTCATCCAGCTGATCGCGTTTCATTTCCAACTCTGCCTGAAGGTCTCTGATGGCGTCTTGCATACCATGCACGAGTTCAATCGTCTGTAAATCAGATTCGATGGCATCGATTTTTGACTGATTGTCCGAATAGGTATTCTGCAAATCAGCAAGGCGACGTTCCTCTTGCCTGAGCCTTTCTTCAAGACGCGTTCTATCTTGAAGAAGGCGTTGCGATGCATCGCTTGCGAGCCGATCCTTTTTCTGAGCAGCAGCAACTGCTCGACTAGATGTCTCCTCACCAAACTGAGCAAAAGCTTTGTACGGTCCCAAATCCTTTATATCAGAGAATAGATTGATGAGGTTCCTGAGTGTGGTTTTATCTTCGAAAATATTAAGGGCCTTTTCTCCTTTGAATAGCGAATACTTCTTTATGATGGATGGGAAAAGGCCTTCTCCCTGAAGTATTTCTCTCACAAGATAAGTCTTCCTACCACCGTTGCCGAGATTAACATATCCAACATGTTGATGACCACTGAAGGACATTGTTCCTTCCTCAGTTTTAGTCACAACAAATGAATGTTCTATCGTTCGAGGGCGGTTATCAGCGTTGATCATCTCAACCGTGACACTGACAGAATTTGATTGGCCAGGCTTCAGCTCTGCAAACATCTTCTTTGAGACACAAGGTGATAGTGAAGTGGATTTCCTTTCAAAATCAGCGTCTGTCAAAACGAAGTCGAGAGCATCGTAAAAAGTCGTTTTGCCATCACCATTAGCACCCAGAATGAGATTTAATCCCTTCTGGAACTCGAAAACTTTCTCGCCATAATAACTGCGGAAGTTCTTGATTACAAGTTTCTTGATTATCATAGCAATTACCTGGTTTTTTCGAGAATACCTACAACTTTGCGATAGATTGACTTCATGTCATTATCCTGGAGAACAGGTGTGCCCTCCTTACGTCTAATGGCCATATCCTGTTTCTGGAGCTCGTACGCCGTATTCACTTCTTTCAGGATAGTGGCTATGGCGGATACGTAACCGTTAGATGATTTGATGCCTGACACGATATTATCGTATCGTTCTGGGTCAGTTATTCCGTACTCTCGACAAAGTTGCGGATTTGAAATGACCTTGGCGAAAATGTTATCTATCTTGCTCATCGCTTAAAAGATTAAGACCGTAATAATCAACTATTTCTGATAAAGCTTCTTCCGTGTACTCAGGGTTGTCCGCAAGGGTGGCGAAGTCTTGTACCCGACGCAACTCATTTCGGATAAGAGAACGCTCCATCCTAAAAGCCTCATAAGAAAGCTCAACATATGGGGCAACAACAAGATCGTGAATACATGCCTTGGGTTTGTCTGGATGCGTTCTTAGAATTCGTCCACGACGTTGGATAAACTGGCGAGGATTACCTGTACTGGAGATGAAGATGGCATTCTCAGCGCGGGGAACGTCGATGCCTTCGTCAAGGCATCTCATAGCCACCAGCACTTGCGTTACGCCATTCGTAAAGTCTTCCAGAATACGAGGGCGATCAGTATCTTTCGACGTGAATTGTTCAACGGTGATCTTTTCATTGACCTGGCTGACAATCTTCGTGTAGATGTTAATCATCGGAAGGCCATCCTCTTCAACAAGATCTTGGTCATCAATGGCTGCATAGTAGATGTCATCTGATGGACTGACGCCTTCTGGAGCATATACCATTGTGTATTTTAACGTGCCTTTCTCCTCATACATGCGATTGATAATGCTCTCGAATGCGGGTATCTTAGCCGCAGCTTTGTGGATAATCCGCTTTCTCTTGATCAGTAATGCCGTAAGGATAGGATCGTCATCGAAAGAATCTGTATCAGGGTGGTAGAATTTTGCAATCTTACGAGAAAGAGTGGAATAGTATTCCATCTCGGTTTCATTCAAGCGAACAACGTGTGGGAAGTAAACATAGTGACACAAAACATCGTTATCAATCGCCTCCTTCATGGAGTATTCAAACGTATAGTGGTCACTAATGTTGAAATAGCGATTAATGGCCGCATTCCCGATATGGTCATACTGTCGCTTTGCTGTAGCCGACAGCCCTAATCTCATTTTCAGAGGTAAACGGTTCATGGCCTGAATCAACAGAGGAGAGCCCAAATTATGGGCCTCATCTGCTATTACAAGCGTATCATTCGGAAGCTCTTCAAGCCAGGCTAAGACTGTAGTTCTCGCAAATGAAGCGTATGTCGAAATAACGGCAAACGAGGACGTTTTGTCGAGGTATGCGCTTGCCGTAATACGGGTAATATTATCCTTCCAAGACCGCTCTTTGGAGCTAATCTTGACGATGTTTGTGAAGTTGAATTTCCTCAATTCTCGGACCCACTGCTCAACTAATGACAAGGTAGGAACCAGGACCAGGCACCTATAGCGACCATGGTTTTGGTAATAATCCAGCAAACAATTAAGAGCAGTCACTGTTTTACCAGTGCCCGTAGCCATCGCAAAGAATCCCTGGCAGCCGTTGGCTATCCAGGCATTGAGCGCCTCAACCTGGTAAGGACGAGGGCCTTCTTTGAATGGGAATGACGGGGGAGCGGACATATCAACTCATAGAGATCCCTGTTAACTTACTCTTGAATTCAGGGTCAATGTTATGGCATTGTTCCTTTATGATTCCCCTGCGATTCAATGCAGGATTCAGGCAGAAAGTCTCAAACTCATACCTGTTGACATCTTGCACTGTGCGCCAATGCGGGAAGAGAAGCTTCATGTATGCGGTGGCAATGCGTTTTACCGCTTTTGCATCGCGCATGTCAGTATTGGGGGCAATATCAACTAATTGATCGTAGATCAGGTTATAAACGTTCTGCGTCCGAAGGGCGTGAAGGATCTCAGAGAAGTATTCGACATTGATTGTCCATCCCTTGAGAATCATACTTGTATTGATGCGCGGTAACTTCCAGCCCTCAATGAAGCAGTGGAAACGGTCAAGCAAAGCGGATTCACGGAAGTTCTCAGGCAGATTGTCGAAGTAACGTTCAGAAATAGGTAGTTTCTGGGCATTCAGCGGAATATTACCCATTAACATAAGACCACATTCGGACGAGAACTCCTGATTGTCAATTGTAGTTTTACCACTCTCAAGGTAAGACTTAAGCGCAGCCTGGATCTCAGAGGGCTCCTGGAAAACAATTGTCTGAATTTCATCAAATGCAGTAAAGTCATGGTTCTTGATAATGCCATTCTGCTGCTTTTGTTTATCCCAGAAGAGCTTGGCACGAGTAACCTTACCACCGCTGACAAGCCAGCCATATTTGGTTAGGTTCCCAAATACATATGACTTACCCGTACCTTTAGGGGCCAGTTCGATAACGTTGAGTCGAGGCTCGACAAAAATGAGAAGTCGAGTCAAGAACTCCACTTTTTGGGTGAGACTTTCAAAACCATCAGGGTCGTATTCCATTGCGGAGAGCATAACATCTATCCACTCCTCCGTAGTGAAATTCTTGCGAGCATCAGCCAGATAGTTTATATCAACAGAAGAGTATGGCTTGAACGGTTTGTAATCGATCATCTCGACATGGTTCTTCTTGCCATCAGAATCTGGCATAAGGCATATTTTGATGATACCCCACATTTCACCATCAACCAACTCTCCTTTGTGCTTGTCGCATACATAGTCGGGAATCTGTCCCTCATTCAACTTAATCCCCATGTCAGGGATAGAGAAGCGCTTGACATTCTTTACCAAATCTATGTATATGATGAAACGGCACAATAGAGTGAGATCCTGTCCAGCGTATAGCTTCTCCTTCACTTCAGAAGACTTCTGGGGAATAACAATGTCCAGGAAATTGGTGAGTCCAGCACGATTGAGATTCCCGTCCAGGTCAATGTAACGCTTCAAAAGGAAGTCTTTGACAAAGGATGGAAGGTTACGACCTGAAAACAGGCTATTTGTGGAATCAGGGTCTTTGAATATGGCCATGGCAGTAAAGTTCTGCCGAATTTTATCTGAAAGTTCTTGTCTCATTTCAAATCAATTAAAAGAAGTCTGCAAACTGATCTTCTGTGGTGGTTCCAGTATTGATACTAATCTTGAATTTTTCCACGGCTTCGCCAACTTTGACGACAAATTCGTTCTTGGAGGGGTCAAGATTCGTTACTGGGGCACTTTCGTAGATATTGCCTTCGACGTTATTAAGGGTATACACCTGGCCGTTGTAAGTCAGTCTTGGTTTGTCTTTGGCATCGAGGCCAACAATTCGAACCTGTACAATGGGGTTAGTGGCAACGATTTCGTCAACCAACAGTGAGGCTTTCCAGGTTTTTGCGCTCGGAGACGAAGAGATAATGAATATCGGGACCAATGCTTCTTCTGGCGTGCAACCACCGTGAGCGCCTTGTCCCGTGTTTATTTTATTGCCAACGGAATCATAATTCAAAGAGCAGATTGTCTTCCCATCCTCCAGGGTAAGATAGTTATTGTCAGTCGTAGGTGTTCCGCTCTTAATTTTGGCATAGCGGCCGAAGTGATGGTATTCATAACCACCAAGATTCAGGCCCGAGGCCCGTTGTGGTAGGTAGGAAAGGCCATGGTCGGAAATGATTGCGACTTTCTTGCCTGCGTACTTCTGAAGTACCTTTCCGATTGCGCTAGTAACCTCTGCTATTTCAGAAACAATGTATCCAGGATATGTGTTTTTATTGCTGTGAGCCATTGAATCAATGTTTCCGACTTTCTCGAAAGTGGCGCCCTCGGGAATCATCTTCATGAAGTCTTCTTTGTTGATTGATGTTGTTGTAGGAAGAAGCGCTCTTGCAACCATCACCTCATTGAGGTATGCATGGTTCTTATTCTGTTCTTTTACTAATGAGGAAACAAGGCTTATCCAGTCTATACCCAGACCATCAATCCAGAAATAGACCTCTATGTCTTTTCGAGCACTAAGAAGCGAACGGGTTGTTTTGAGCCGCTGATACCACTTTGTGAACTCGACAGGGTTCCCATTGGCTACAGTAATAGCGGAAGAAGATTCGGGAAGAATAGTATCCGCAATCTTGGACGCTTTGTACTTATCGATATAATCCAAGGTCCATTCTGCTTCGCTCTGCACGACCGCATCAGTTTTTTGCAAGTAGGCATACAACTCAGGATAGAAGTCTTTCACTTCCTTGGCCTGAATCTTACCATCACCGACCCAACAAATGGCCAGCTCTTTTTCACGTTTTGAAATCTTGGTGAAAAGCTTGATGGCCGATGAATGGCCTTCCTCAGCTGCGATTTTCTCCAGTTTCGTTACCAGCTTAGAAATGGTATCCTCATCAAGCGCCTTTTCCCGAGCAGCCGCTTCGTTAAGGATGAATTTTCGGCATTTCATCTCATCTGGATCATCCGTGATATCCAAAGCGATACTGCAGAGCAGCTCAAGATCCATGTAAAACATGAGTTTGTTAAGTGCTCTGGAAATAATGCCATTCGGGAATTTCAGCTTGTAATAGTTGGATAGCAGCCAGCGGCTGAACTTATCATTATACTCAAACCAAAGCTTAAGGAAAGTGGCTGGCGTGGAGATATCAACAACGGAGAAGTGCTTAAACACGAATTTCTCGAAGTCAAACTTCGAGTTCATGTCCACTTCACAGGCAAATTCCTTCCAGAAGTCATCTTCTTCTTCCTGGTAGGGGATACCTGAAAGATTTAACTGAAGGCCCTTGGTGAGAAACTCATAAACATTATGGCATACACAGATGTTGAATGCATTGTCAGGCTTTGCATAGTCCCCATATGAATAGAGAGCACCAGATTCGCAAAGGATGTTGGGCTTTTCTCGCTCGCCTTCGTGCTTCCAGAAATCAATCCAAGACGCGACATCGTTGACACAAGCAAATTCTTTTGACCCCAATTTTACACCATAGTTTGTCTGGTTGGTAAGGATGAGCCGCTGATTGTTGGCCAGGTCATCCGTGTGCATATACCAGACAAAGATTTGTGAGTCATCCTTGAACGTGGACATTTTTGCTTCAAGGCCTACGATGGGAATATAGACACGCTGGTGCTTTTCCCATGCCAAATCCGAGCTCTCAATGCCCTTTATCGTGCGAATGAGTGTATCAAACTCCTTGTTGTCTTGATTGTCATAGAATCGTGCGACCTCTGAGAATGGAGTAATGATCTTATCTTTTCCTTTCAGGCTCCGAATCAGAGAATCAATTTCTTTGGCCAACCGCACATGGGTGATGAGTATGTCGGGATAGTTTTCGTCAATCCAGTTGTGAATACTCTCCTGTAGGACACTACACTCCGATATCATTCTAAGAATGAATTGATACTGGTCCTTGAAATTATCAAAGAGAACAAATCGAATAGGATAACGGTTCAACGTTGATGAGTCGGGACCGTTAGCCTCCTTGTCCAGTTTAATCTTTTCGAAGAGGGCGTCAAGGCTATCAAACTTACTGTACATACTTGAGTAGTATTTCTATGACAAATTCGCTTTCGGTTTCACAAAGAGAATCGAGGGCGCTGCGGAGTGTAGCTTCATCCAGTTCCTGAATTCTCTTCTTGGCCTTCTTGCGAACTTCAGGATCTACTGGAACGGGTTGATCATCAATCGGCGGTTTAGGCGTCGGACCAGGAATAGGTTCCACTGGAATAGGCGGCTCAGAAGGAGTCATGGTCTGTTCAATTCGCCAATTCTTGACCTGTTGTGAGACCTCATTTTCCGTCCAACGACCAATCTCTCCCTGCAGGTGTTTCTTGATGTAATCGTAAACATCATCCAATTCCTCATCCTTAACCTTGGCGACATCATCGGATTTAACAAAGGTGACAAAGCCATTCTTAAAGTTATCGCTGTTAACCAGCAACATGCTCAAGTCAAGCTCAAGGTTCTTTATCTGTGTGGCTGTCTTGCTGATGAGATCCTGGTTAGCCAGTCCGTTGGGGTCGCAAACTTTAGTGATGTTATCGATAAGCTCGCACATGTTCTCATTGCAACCATTGAACTTTAAACTCCACAGCGGATAGCCCTTACGGTTGCAGTACTCAAGGACGGCCCAGCGGGCATCTGTAAGACTGGAGACATCTTTGTAACCAGGCAAAGATTTGAGCTTAAAAATGTTGATGAATCGAGTGCAGAGAGCAGAAGCTTCTTTGGACTCAAACATAAAGTTGAGCTTGTTGCTTTTCTTGCCATCTTCCCAGGCTTTGAATACCTCACAAACGTCATCCACAATATGACGGCTCTCACGTGGCTTTCCACTTGTATCGAAGATCTGCTTGACATACTTGCGCATGCCGAATGCGACCATCGACATGCCTGCGTATGACTGGAACAATCCATACGGAGGTTTGGAAAGGGCTTCCAGTTTTTCACCAAGGTTGAACTCCTGGTTCTTATTAGTCTGTTTGAAAACAGAATCCATATATGTGCACACCTTCTTGAGCGGATGATTCGGGTCAACATCATCCTTCCAATTGAGGTTACTGTCAACGCTATCCTGGAGCAAGTACTCCACATGCTTGCCCTGCCCTCCAACCTTAGATACAATCTCTTCTTTGGTGTGGAACTGAAGAATTACGTCAACAGCTTTCCTGACGGCAGCTTTTTGCCAGTATGTCTTCGAAGACTTAGTCAGAATAATTGGTAATGATTCTGGACCACAATTGAAAATGGTGGGAGCGACACAGTTGTTAATTGTGCTAACAAACTTTGATGCCGAGCACGTGTCTTCTTGACCATTCAAGAAATACGTGAAATTGCCGCTCTTTATGCGATTCATCCATTCTTTTACAAGCTTCTTAGCGTTATCTGAACTCTTTTCTTGCTGAGGAATAAGTCCATGCACTTGGGCGCAAAGATTGTTTGCTAAGAAGTCAATAAACCTTTCATAGTTGGTCTGTTCCAAAGTGGCGTCAAAAACAGCAAGAAGCATATTACTGAGGCGACCACTTTCACTATTGGATCGTGCAACAGCTTTCAAAAAGTTGAGTTCATCGAAATTCTTCGCTACCAACACTGCTATAAAGATCTCATAGCCTTTGGCTTGTTTATAGCCGTTCTCAATCTTGTTAATGAGTGTGAACTCATTAGTCTGCTGGCTATAGACTTCAAGACGGAAGGGTCGAGCAATTTGTGCCCAGGCCTTGTTAAGTTCAGTATTGGCGATATCAGCGTATTTCGCTACTTGGTCAGTATACTTATATTGACCAGAAATAAGCTGGCCTTTATGCTTCTCAACCTCGTCAACAGGCAGTGCAGCAAACTGGATGGAGAAGATACCGTCAGGAAGACGTTGTACAATACTCTTTTCGTTAAAGTAATTGAGGATATCGGAAAGTAACGGCTCGATTTCCGTACCAACAAAAAGATTCCTTATATTCTCCTCTGATGGAGTCACGGTATCGTGATGCGCAATATTATTGAGAGCGTTCAGCAAAAGGATGCCCTTGAAAACTGCAGAATAAGCAGGCCCCATTTTTTCCACAGTTACGTGGAAATTGTTCCAACGTTCGGTGACAGCCCCGAACTTGGTACTATCCTCAACAAATGCTCCCAGGACATAATCCCATAAATAATCAGGAGTAATAGTCCGATACTCAGCAAAGGCTTGCTCGTCTTCAAAGAACTCTTTAACCGCATCACAGGCTAGAAATTCAAATACGCTACGACTTGATGATCCAGCCTCACGAGCATAGAATGTTGCGAGATTCGCTGTCGCTGGGTGAAGTGGATAGAGCTGTTCAATATTTCTTTTGGTGTCTTCTTTTTGATTGGACTCGGCGGTATAGATCTCTAAAAGGTTTGCATGCGCCTTATAGAATTCATCAACCAGTTGCTGATGTGTGTTTTCGTCGATAATATTGAACTTACGCGACATGATCTTAAAAGCCGATACTTGTGCCATATTGTATGGCATATAATGATAGCGGCCAAGTGTCTGAGTCTTTTTCTGCTCACTAAGTAGATTCAATGCAGATGGGTGAGAAATGAGTAAGAAGTAGCTATCGTTCTCTTCATTAATCATCGAATCAGCAATTTCTTGAAGTCGGCCAAGAATGCGCTCGCCAATGGCGGATTTCCCTATTTCGGTAAATTCGTCCCAGATGATTAAGAGACCATCTGCTATTTTGGCATCGCGTAATTTATTCTGGACTTCAAAGATCCACTGGCGCAAATTTTCAATCTCCAGACGAACGTCCAAACGACTTTCGCGCAGCGCCTCGTTAGCTTTGTCGAGAACACCGACTTCACCGCTGGCTAACTCAGAACGGAGTTTCTTAATATCATGTACGGCGGCTTTAAGCTTTGGTGATTGTTCGATCAGCATTTCCCAGAACTCTGGTTTCTGGTCAATATGGTTTACGTAACTGTCAAAATCAGTATGTACAGTTACATTAACGCCTGCTTTTTTCAATGCTTCTTTGATCTCGCGTTGAAGCTGGAGGGAAAGGTCTTCTTCGTGAGTAATACTCTGTTGTCCATACAGGTTAACAGGGAAGAGGCGTTTTTGCTGACGTAGAATAGAAAGATTCGTTCTCAGGATATCAAACTTTGAATCCTTATATTCGACATTAATGTAGTCCTGGATATCTTCCACGGGGTCGCATAGAAGATGCTTTAATACTGCTGCGGCATGAGACTTACCAGTCCCATACGTTCCTGCAATCCAAAGAGACTTGTGTTTCTCTGCGTCATTATTCAGAACCGCTTTAACTGCAGTGTCAAGGACAGCGTTAAACTGGTCATTCGCAATAAAGGTCTTCCAATCGGCTGGCGCCTCATCTCGAATGCTATAAACTGTCTTTGTCTTGCTCAGCTCAATAATGTCACCGTATTTTGTAGCCATAACTTAGGTATTAGCAGTTTCTAAAAAAGTAATCGATAACCTCCTGGTAAATTTTGTCTCTTGACTCCCTTTCTTGAAGTATATCCCAAAGCCCTTTTTCCAGATATGCAAATTCGGAATTAGCTCTTAAGTATTTCCACGAAGGCGAATGGCCATGTGGAGAAGGGACAAAAGGTTTCCCTGTCCACTTGATGTTGTAATATGACTCTTGCGCTAAATGGAAATATGGAAGGATAAAAGGTGACACGGATCTTCCTGGTTGCAGTTGTTGATAGAGATCGCGATAAGTATCCTGAAGAATAGTGTCATCTAATTCAATCTGATTGTCGGCAAGGTAGCCATTAGCGATACACCTCAGGACAGCGAGTAGAAACACGGGCTTTGCCTTAATGATCGTTCCGTGACTGTTACCAAGCCGAGTCTTAAATATCTCAGCGAGATAGTATTTCTCTTTCAATGGGTTCATTAGAGGGCAAGTAAAGATTTAAGTGCAGAAACAGGAGTAAGGTCATCACGTAGTGTGATGTTGTCAAGGCCCATATTCAACTCCGCAATAATCACCCTATTCATTTCTGAGTTTAATGAACGTAAGAGCATTTCAAGGGTTTGTTTTGATACGCAAAACTCTTTGTACAAACCACCACTTGCGTCATCTTTATACAAATCAAAAACGCGAAGTGTCTTGATTTTGCGTATCTCTGCATACTTGTAGAGAGAATAAGCAACTGCCTCTTTGCTCAAGTCTTCATATTCAGCCCTACGAAACGAGTCTTTGTTAACCTCAATTCCTTGACAAAGTGTTTCACCAAGAGGAGATTCTTTAAGTGTTCTTCGAAGCTGATATACAGCATTGTGAACAGTTTTTTCTTTATAAGAAGGATATTGCTCCTTAATCATTTCCTCCAGCGATTTTTGGGAGCAAATGGTTGTGGGGGCCACATTGTGAGTAAACCATTCGATTATGGCAGAACCATATGAAAGATTGACCCATACGATTTCCCATATTAGGTTTGGATAGTTTGCTGTGACATCAGGGTTGGCTAATAACTTCCCTAATTCAGTCACTTGATTCTTCTCATCAACAAGACCAGCGTCTTTTAACCAAGCCTTCAGTGACGGAATCTGGTAATTCTCATTGAGGCCATGATTTGACGTCCAATAATCGTCAAGGTCAAGGAGATATGATGTAAGCCATTCTTCCTTGAGTCCGAAGTTCTTGTAACGGTCAATGTTACCTGTCTTATTTGTCATGGATAAACCTGTTGTTATTGCTAATGAATCTGCCGCGATACAGCCTTTTTCGTGGAATTCAAGGCATTTATGGCAGTGAATACATTTGTTTTTATTAACCTCAACTACGGGATATACTGTAAGAGCACCAGTTGGACACTCAACCTCACATGTCTCACAATTGATACAGTATACGCCCTTATACAAAACCCTCTTGAACAGACCTATAAGAATAGGATCCGTAAGATGCTTTACTTCAAATACTGCCTTTTCTGGGTATTCCTTATATGAGAAACGATAGACTTCTTTAGAAATACGGATCTCGCCATTTGAAGTCTCACCTACGGTGTTAATCGAATAACTACCTAACGTCTGGAGGAAAGACAGCGGATGAATCTTCGGATTCTTGATGACCGCTACGAAAGTGTCACCTGATGACTTGAATACAACGAAAGAATCCTGATCAATTAAATTACCACTTGCTCTGCGTTTCCAACCACCCCCTCCGACATATTCCTTAATGTCTTTAACGCCACCTTTCTTCGCAAAGTCTACAATCTTGTCCAGGAAAGGTTTTACATTGCTTGGATAATTCACGTTCGCAATATACTCGTTCCATTCGTTTGCGAAGGGACAGACAAGACAGCCAACGCGGGTCATTCCTTGCCGATAAGCAGGATTGACAGGTAACTCATACTTGAACAGATATAAGAAAATTTCGGTAGTGTTCCAGTATAAAATCGGACGAGCATTGATGGCAGTGTCGTGTTTCACACCCTTACCTATTCGGTTATAGCCAGAACGCCGTGTACTCTCTTCTGCGCGAACACCATCAAAAGTGAGAACTCGAGCCTGTTTATTTTCTTCCGTTTTAAGCATTCTGTAAAGAGGCCCCGTCTTCATAACAGCACAGCACCAACGATGAGTATCTGAGGGCGTTCCAATCTTATCCCAGTAACTTAGCACGGATGCATGATTCTTGGCCATGGAGAACTTTAGCTCTGGATAGCGCTTGTTGTAGTATTCTTCAATATCTTTGTAGAGCTTGAGAGATGGAGGTAGTTCATACCCCGTGTCCGAATAGATGACCTCGAAATCCTGCGGTGGTATGGCTCGAGTGCAAAGATCCAAGACAACCTGGGAGTCTTTGCCGCCTGAGAAGGACGCCAGGAACTTATCAATACGAGTCGTCTGGTATACTCGCTTCCCACTCGCTTCGGCGGCATCCAGGGGCATGACATCGAAAGAGTCGCAGTCCTCCTTTACAATGGCCATCTTCTGCTTGGTGGATTTTTCCATCTTTGCTGCAAGTGCTTCAAAGTCCACCTCGTTGGCTTTTGCTTTCTTGATCGTGTCCTTCGCAGATGCATACATCGAGTATGTGTCACGAATGAACTCGATGGCCTCACTTTCGAGGAGGAACATTTCGTCCCGATTCCTTTCAAGCATTGCTTTGACATCGACAGGTTTCAACGTCAGTTTCTCAAAACCAGGTTGGATAACCACCGTAGGTGCGTCATAGATAGTCGCTCCCTTGGTCTCAAATACAAAGTCGCCGCGATAATAGTACAGTTTATTGCAGGCCCAAAGTAATGGAGCCTCGCTCTTTGGGTATTTCCATCCGAGCGTGTCCATTTTCAGGAGGTCAAGTTCTTCATGAAAAACGGGACGAGGAGAAACACTTAACGTTTCACTGGAATAGTGACGCTTAAGGATAACGCCGCCAGTTTTCTTGTCCCACTCTATTTTTGCCATTGTGTTATTTCGGTTTTAGCTGAAGATACAAATTTAATCAATTATCGCTAAAGTGAATATAGGTAAAGTAAAAGTTTCTCGGCTTTTTTGATGATTTGACAATATGCTGTCAAGAATCGTGTCAGTTTCTCGGCCTAAAACAAGAAGTGCACCCCTCGGCTGGTAGGGGTGCACTATGAGCATCGAAGGGCTCTTATTGCTAAAAAGTTAGCAAGTCGTATGTGGAAAGCATTTTTTCTCGCGTGACGCCGAGGTATTTCATCGTGATTGAAACTGAAGAATGATTGTATAAGGAAGATAAGGTCGCCAGAGCGACAGAGGCGTTCTCGTTGGAAGAGGTATATATCTTCAGCCCATACGTTTTACGAAGGCTGTGGCAGCTGATGTGTCGGCATTTTATTTTATACTTGTCTCGGTATTGTTTAAGAAGTACGTTCAGCCTCTGGGTGGAATAAATGCAGTTCTTCCTCGAAATCAAGCAGGGCTGATCCAAGTCGTGAATGTGAAGCGCCTCGAAACAGTCTTTAGCATGCTTTTGAAACCCAGAGTTGGTTTTGATCTCACGGCGTTTTTGTGTCTTTTGCTCGATTATTTCGAAACTCTCCGTTTCGAGGATCATGCGCCAAGTAATACGCTTGATATCGCTAACTCTAAGGCCCGTGAAAATACCAAGGCCGACAAACATACTCATGCAGTAATCACCGTCACGGTATAACCAGCGAACTAAATTGATAGCTTCATTCCACTCGATAGGATCTGCGGTTGTATTGGAGTTTTTTTGCGACATAAATGTTCACTTTTATATGAGTCCTACTGTTTCTGAATATTTCACAGACCCTGTTTTTGAAACCTCATTGATTATCAATGTATAACCACTTCTATCAAAAAGTGAATGTGGCTTTAAGGGTGGGGGAGCCATCGGCAGGACAGCCCCCCTCCAAGTTAGTCTCAATAGACCTTTACAATTGTCTCGTACGAAAAACAACGGAATGCATTCCGTTCAAGATCCCAGTAGGTTTGGTTCCCATAGACGGAATTATTGACCCCGTTCCCCTTGATTCGAGGAGCGACGATGGCTCCGTAGAGGCATCCGATCGCATGGCGAATGACTTTCGTACCACTGGTGCTGGCACCCTTCTTCACGTAATCGAACTCGACGATCTCACCCTTGGCGAGACGAGTGCGAAGGTTCTCGATCATGGCGATTTTCATCCCCAAGACAATGGGGTTGATGGTTCCGCTGGTCTTAGCGACCATAAAGGCGGCGACTTCCAGACTCTTGGAATTGGTAGCGATGATGTTTGCGTTGTTCATAATAAGAGGGGGGATTAAAGGTTAAACTCACTATTAATGCTAGTCTCCATAATAAATGTTGGAACCGCGACCGTAGAAAGAACTGCAATCCAGGGGAGTCTCGGCCATCCGAGGAGTACGGACTCTTTCATCAATGGCATCGAGGTGGGCTTGGGCTTCATCTATGGTGTTGAACGCGTATCCACTGTAATGTCCGTTCATATAGAGCGAAGCATATCCGTTGAAAACGATTTCCCATTTTGTCCCATTCAGGGTCTCTCGGTTGATAATGATTGGTTTCATATTAAGCCTTGTCTTCATTTCTTCGATACAAAGTTAAGTATTTTCTAAATAATAACCAAATAAAACGGCGCAAAAATTAAGAAAAACGTGAATTTTCTTTGCGGATTCTTTGAACGAGACTTAATTTTGCCTATTTTTGCATATTAAGATTGTTTAGACATGACTAAATTACGCGTAAAAGAGCTCTGCAAGCAGAAGGGGATAACACTTGCTACCCTAGCCGATAAGATGGGGGTCACTGCTTCGGCTGTAACTCAGTACCTAAAGTCTGATAACATTTCATCAGCTACCTTAATCAAGTTTGCCGAGATTCTGGGCGTAAAGCTCGATGACCTCATTGTAAAGGAAGGGTGCTACATCAACGGATTTGTTGATGTCAATGGCCAGGTTTACCGTATTAACAGCAAGAAGGATGTTGCCGATCTGCTTTCGATAATTGAACAACAGGAGAACAAGCTGGCGTAATGGAGAGGATGAAAACACATCAAGCGGTAAAGGATGCGGCAAAACCAACAATGAGCAAGCTTTCTTGTTACTACACCGAGAAAGAGCTCAAGAAGTACACCAAACAACTAGCTGACCTTGGCATCACCAAGGATGAAGAAGTGACTGCTGTCTTGGAATTCATCCATAAGTTGGCCAGCATTGCAGTCGATATCGTTTTGGAAAAAAACAAAAGTATCCTCGTGGAGTAACCACGAGGATGTTGCTTCATTCGGGCATCTCCGTTTGTTTCGGTACTCGGGCCCATGTATTGCGGAGGCCCTGGCTAATTTTGGCGCGAGTTTCAGGTGACTTGGGCTTTTTCAAGTTGGGATTATTTCGAAGCTTTTGTTTCACAATTTCTGGCATTGTACGTTGGTAACGTGGGTATAAGTTTTCCATGATCTTTAGTTTGTTTATAAATATTACAAAGGATAGAAAGGTCATGAAAAAAACTGCAAATTTTGGGGTAAATTTATAGGACCTAACAGTTGTGTACTTTCTATACCTACCCCCAGGGTTTCATATCAGAGGACGTTTACCTTTTTACCCCCCCCCCTATACCTACCACCTCAGGGATGTTTAGGGCTCTGTATAAGCTTCATAAAAACATTAGCGTCTGTCATGGAGAACAGTCTAATTTAGGCGTGCAAATGGTCTTGCAAATAAATGAAAACCAGTCTATTACTAACGTTTTTAAGCTCAGAATTAAGCAAACCTTCTCCATTTATTACCTGTCACGTAAGGATCATGTCATTAGTTATTTGTTGATCTATTCCCCAAGTTCTATTGCCAAATTAAAGGCCTCATTGACCTCGCTGATGATGGTATTCCTTACGAACTTCGCATAGTGGAAAGTTACCTTTGAGGAACTACGATGTCCCAAGAGCCTGGCTACGACCTCGATTCTAACGCCATGATTAAGACACATCGTTGCGTATGTATGCCTGGCAACATGTGTGTGCAAGGGAGTCTCTATGCCGCATAATTCAGCAATTCGCTTCAAAAAGACGTTGTACTTCTGATTCGAAAGAATAGGAAGGACAAAGTCATATCGCTTCAGGACTTCAACGCCGTCAGGAAATACCACCGCAGTAAAGAAGGAGTTAGTTTTTCTTCGTTGCTTGTGGATATAATAGAGTCCGTTGTCGGTCACCTGGTAGTCTTCAGGGACCAGAATTGCCATGTCGCAGTATGCAAGCCCACTGTTAATCTGGAAGATGAACAGGTCTCGAACCCTTCTGAGACTCGCATTTTGGAGGTTGGAGTCGCGGATAATGGCAACCTCTTCCTCAGAAAGAAACTGGACGTTCTTTTCACCTTTACGAAGGTGCATATCGAAGAACGGGTTGGTGGTCATCCTACCATTGGCCACAGCAAACAGGCATACCGTTTTTATCTTCTGACAGTAGGACTGAGCCGTCACATAGTCGAAATCTTGGTTCAAGGTTGCCATGTAGTCCTTCATCAAACCGTTGGTGAGGAAGGAGAGCGGTTTCCTTTTATCGACGAGCTCGAAGAAGCGTTCCTTTGCCAGTTCATACTTGCGATAAGTTTTGGCGGTCAGGTTCACTCCAATCCGTTTCCTCAGTATGGCGTAGTACTCGTCAAACAAGTTCTCAATACTGTATTGCTGGATACCGCCTGTACGGAAGTAGTCGCGTAACAATGGAGCCGTGAGTGGGATGTCCCTCTCCATCATTTCGGTCTGGATAGCCCCGACCTTGTTTCTGACCGCCTGAAGGTACTGTTTGATGTCGTTATCTTTCCTTGAATAACGGTCTCGTTTGAAGTCAGAGGGCTTTTCTTTGCGCGGTAGTGTAATGAGGCATCGCTCACCGTTGATGACGATGCTCATCTCAATTGGGGCAAGACCCTGCCTGTTTACCTTGCTGTCTCGACAATAGAAGGAAATGTCGAACGTGGTGTGTTTCATGTTGTTACGCTGTTTTTGTGACTGGTTTTTTTGTTTTTGGGGTCAGTCACAGATTCAGTCACAAAAAACGCGAAAACGGCGATAAAAAAAACGCCCTGGAACCGTTTGTATTGGGTTTCAGGGTTGTTTTTTGTTTGTTTAGTAGCGGGGGCAGGACTCGAACCTGCGACCTCCGGGTTATGAGCCCGACGAGCTACCGACTGCTCTACCCCGCGGTATTGGACTGCAAAAGTAAGGACTATTTTTGGAAAGTCCAAATCTTTGGAGAAAAAAAGGTCGCTGCACATTTGCGGCCATGCAAACAATAACAGTTTGAAAAGAGCGGAAAATTGGATAAAAATTACTATATTTATCGGACAATAACCACTCACTCAAATTATGGAACGCAGAGATTTCTTGAAAACTTCAGCCATCGGCGCCGCGGGCATCCTTTTGCCCTCAGGCTTGATGCGCGCCTCGGCCGCGCCGGCTTCCGCCTCGGCCAAAAATGCCAAACAATCCGCCAATGACAAGGTCACCTTGGGATTCATCGGCCTTGGGCAGCAAGTGCTCGTTCTCCTCAACCTTTTCCTCCCCATGGAGGACGTCCGCGTTGTCGCCGGATGCGACGTTTATGACGCCAAACGCAACCGTTTCGCCCGCAAAGTCCGGGATTTCTACACTGAGAAGGGAGAGAAGAAAGTCAAGGTGGATGTCTATGAGGACTACGCCGACCTTCTGGCCAGGCCGGACATCGACGCCGTGGTCATAGCAGTTCCAGACCATCAGCACGCGCTCATCGCTATCGCCGCATGCAAGGCCGGAAAGGACATTTTCCTTGAGAAGCCGATGACACTGACCATCTACGAAGGCCAGCAGCTGGTCAAGGCTGTCCGCAAATACAACCGCATCCTCCAGGTCGGCAGCATGCAACGCTCGAGCAACGAGTTCATCCATGCGACAAAGATGGTCCGCGAAGGAGAGTTAGGCACCATCCGCAAGATCAAGGCATACGTCGGAAGGGACAGGAGCAATCCCGACTCCCCTGCTCCCATCCCCTACAATCTTCCCGAGATGCCGGTTCCTGCCGGACTCAACTGGGACAAATGGCTGGGGCCTCTCCCGACATCCTTCCATTACAACTCCGACCTCTGCCCCGTCGTCACGGGTGACGAGAGGGAGACATTCTGGGCCAAATGGCGCTATTTCAAGGGTTGCGGAGGCGGCAACACCACCGACTGGGGCGCCCATATGTTCGACATAGTCCAGTGGGCAGTCGGCAAGGACGGGTCCGGTCCGGTAGAGATCATCCCTCCGGGGTACAGTTTCTACGAGCACCTCACATACAAGTACGACAACGGCATCATCGTCTCCGAGGAGCCTTGCGAAGCCCGCGGACAGGCGGTCGAAATCTATGGCGACGAAGGCTGGATCAAGGTCTCACGCGGCAAGTACACCGCTTCGGACAAGAGGCTTGACATGACGGGGCCTATGACCGACAACGACATCCCGTACTATTCGAACGACAAGCACTACAGAGCATTCATCGATTCCGTCAAATCCCGTATAGACCCCAATACCCCGGTAGAGGTAGGCCACAGTTCCTGCACGTTCTGCAATCTCGGAAACATCGCCATGGAGCTTGGACGTCCAATCGTATGGAATCCGATAGTCGAGAAGTTCCGTAACGACCCGGAGGCTACCAAACTCCTCCACTACACTTATCGCCCCGGCTACAGCCTGGATGTATAGAATACCTGAGAGTCAAAAAAAACCGTAGGAAATCAAATCCTACGTTTTTTTTTCGGGTTGAAAAGCATCAGGAAATCGTGGATGGCCTGAAGACGTCTCGGAAAAACGGACAGCAAGAATCCCTCGACGATGAATTTCATTTTCGAAGAATGGATAAGTACCCCTCCGATCCAATTCTCACGGGAAAGCAAATCCGCAAATCCCTTCCTATCCGAAGGATCGGTATAACCCGAAATCTTACATGCATAGTTCAGAGAATTGGAGATGAAATCGTACAAGGCGGTACGGGTCCCGCCCGAAGAAATCCTCTCTTGAGTAAAGGCGTAAACGCTCTTCATCGCGGTAAGCATATCCTTCGGACGCTTGGGATTGATGGTCCTCATAATGGAGCCTTCCCGCACAAGACGCTTGTAATATCTACCCGTCGAAACGGCGATACTGCCCGCAACTGCCACTGCACGGGGAGTGAATTCACTGTCCTCGTGATAGATGCCAGGGTAGAATGACAGGTGATTGGATATGAGGAACTCTCTCCTGAACACATAGAAAGGCGCACAAGGATTAAGCTGGTCCCTGCGGAGACACAGAAAACGCTCTCCCGGCATCACGCCGGAACCCGAGTATGAGAAAACGCCGGAACGAAGTCCCGACTCCGTATAGTTTTCCGCACCTATCGCAAGGATGTCGGAGCCTGAAACCTCAGCGACTATCCTGCCCAGGCAATCTTTCTCGATCCAGTCGTCGGAATCGACGAACCATACATATTCTCCAGCCGCTTCCTGCAATCCGCGGTTGCGGGCTTCACTCAGCCCTCTGTTCTCCTGGGAAACGATACGCCCGTTCCGATGTGCCGAGACAATCTTTGCGGCAATCTCCGCCGATTCGTCCGTACTGCCGTCATCGACGACCACAACTTCATAGCCGCTTTCCGGAAAGTCCTGATCCCACAGGGATTCCAGGCACTTTCCGATAAAAGGCGCCACGTTGTACATAGGGACGGCTATCGATATCGCAGGTGTCATCTTGTTTACAAATGGGACGGCCGATCCGACCGTCCCATGTCAAATGTCAGACTGGAAACTATTTGTTCAGGTACTGGACGATCTCGTCGCAGGCGAGGCAGAGCTGTACGTACTGCGGAGCAGTATTGATACAGCACTCGTTCTCGCCCCAGTGGAACGGATAGTCGTCCTTGTTCTCGTAGAAGTCCTCCTTGACGAGGAGGCCGGGGACGATACCGCCGGGGATGACAGAATAATCAGCGCGGTTGTTGCTGTAGGCGACCTTCTTGGTATTGACACCGACAGCGGTGACGAACGAGACGTTGGTATAAGGATGGCATCCGAAGATGTAGTTCAGTCCTGCGAGGACGAACTCGGGATCGATCATGTCCGGGAAGAGCTTCCAGACCTTGTAGCAGTTGTATGCAGTGGAGATGACTCCGCCGTTTCCTGCCCAGGTGGCTCCGGTGATGGCTACGCCATAAGGGTTGTCACGACCGTTGGTGGTAAGGCTGGCGACATAGGCGGGGACTAAAGCTTTGACCTTGTCCTGGAACTTCTTGTCCATGTAAGGATAGATCCTAAGGGCGGCGGTGAGGTTGGCGGTGGGGGTAAAGCCGGCAGGAGCTCCTGCAGGAGCCGCCGCTGCGGGCCTGGGCTCGAGCTGCGCCTCAACCAGAGGCAGGAAGAAATCCTTGTACTTCTGGTCGCCGGTGGCGAACCAGAGCTCGATGGCGGCGTTGAGCCTGGGATCTCCGCCCATACCACCCCTTCTGCCGGCGACAGGAGCGGCATTGGCATTGGGGGCAGCAGCGTCAAAGTACTTGTCCCACAGCATCAAGGCATTCTTGAGGGAGCGCTCAGCCTCCTCGGGGAAGTATTCCTTGAGGGCAGGATAAGCTGCTGCGAGGGAGACGATGTCGGACATCACGCCTGCAGGGCTGAAACGGCTGGTGAAGACGAAACGGTCGTCCGGAGTGCCGGAACGGTCGCCCTTGACCTCGTAACGTGCCAGCGAAGGATCATAGACCTTGCCGTCGGTCAGGGTCATGGCGTCTCCAAGGTGATGATAGTGGTGCATGTCGGGCTGGCCGATGACCTGTGCCACGAAACCGATATTCTCGACCTGTGCGTTGATGTTGAGCGTACCGTGCATGATGAGCTGGACATTGTCAGGAATGCCGTCGGGAACGTGGATGTCGGCGTACTGGGTCTTCTCGTCGATGAGGGTCTGGTCCCTCATGGGGCGGAAGTCGGTCCAGATGTGGCCGAGGTCGAGAGTGGTCGTAAGGACGGAGTTGGCCTGGATGTCGAAGTCGCCGGCATCATACCATCCGCCGACTGCAAGGCCGGGGATGTGCTCGAGAGGCTGGTACTTGGTGTTGGTGACGTCACCCTGATAATAACCGTCGTGCAGACGGACGTTGGCGGGAGCCTGGAGGGCGTCGTCCATATTGGCGCGTCCGTGCCAGATCCTATAGGCTTCGTTGACTTCCATATGGTCCATGTTGACCACGAGGGAAACGTCCATTGAAGGATGCCATTTGTCGCTGTAGATGTTCTTGTCGATAGGGAATGCGTTGGTCTCTACGCCATTGTACTCGATGGAATAAAGTCCCGGCTCCTTGACATCAGAGAAATCGAGCTGGACGTAATTATAGCGGTGATGGAACTCACCCCAGAACTTGGCGTTGATGGTCTTGGCAACGGATTTGGTTCCGTCCGGATTGACCTTGAGAAGCTTTGCGGTCTGGGCGGGAGTATCGTTCTTGTCGAGCTCGGCCACGGCAACCTTCTTCTGTGCGGGGGAATATCCCACCTGGGAGAAGCCGATATTGGGTTTGCGGACCCAGTCCTTGGAGATGCTGGGCTCGAGATACCACTCGAGGACGACTCCGGTCTTGCCGCCGGGAAGAAGGGAACGGAGGACGAACATGCCGTTCTGGGCAAGGTGACGTCCGTCATAGATGCTGACCTCGCTGTCGGATGTGACACCAACCCTGAGGGCATCGTCTTCCGGAGCCAGGACGATCTGGTGTCCGGTGGACATGGCGAGCGGGACGAGGAAGTCTCCCCTGCCTCTGTCGTCGAACGTGGATTCGCCGAAATACTGGGTGATCTTCTCCGATACGGGATGGACCTCAGTGTCGTGCATGGGATACTTGGGCAGGATCCTGGCCTTGCCGTCCACAAGATAGTTCTTTCCGAAATAGGAAGCGGGGAAGAACTCGAGGTTGAAGCCGGCCTTGCCGACGAGGGTCTGCGGAACGGGCTTGCTGAGGACGATCTGGATAAGGACTCCCTTGTCCTTGGGAGTGACCCTGAGCCTGGGAGCGAAGTCATAGTCCCTGTAGGTCATTTCGACTTCGACGCTGCTGTCGGCATGGTTCACGTCCCTGGCGGTAATCTCGCCGAAGATGTCCCACTGCTCCGGGGTATTCATAAGGCGGACGCCGCCGCCGGTGCAGATGCGCTCACCCCTCTGGATGATCTCCAGTCCGGCGAACTTCTCGTCATAGAAGCTTCCGTTGTAAAGGTTGTTGTACACGAGCACGTTCGTGCCCCTGGCCTCGAAATAGTCGAGGTCGTTCATTTTCAAGCTCTGAGCATTCGCGCTCAAGGCCAGCGCGGCGGACAGGGCCGCCACTGCGATCAAAGAAAGTTTTCTCATAAAGATAAGCTGTATGTGGAATTGATTATAGTTCAATGTCCGTGGCAAACGCCTTTTCGTTGCAATTTAGCAAAAAAAGAGTACAAATGAAAATATTCATTATATTTGCTCAAGACAGATCAATTATCACAAGGACCATGAAAAACGTTGTTTCTTTAATTGCTGCGGCATTCGCCGCCTTGATACTGCTGCCGGCCTGCGGCGGCAGCAAGAATGCCGAGGTTTCCGCCCAGTCTTTCGACGACATCGTAGCCTCGCGACGCAGCGTGCGCGACTACGAAGCCGGCACGACCATCTCCGAAGCGCAGGTGCGCACACTCATCGCCACGGCCATGGAGGCCCCTACCTGGGCAAACACACAGACCACCCGGTACTATGTCGCCATAAGTGAAGACAAAGTGGCTGCCGTCAAGGAACTGATCGGCCAGGGCAACGCCCGCAATACTGCCAACGCTCCCGTCATGATAGTGTCCACATTCGTGAAAGGCCAGTCCGGATTCGGACGCGGCAACCAGGCCAACGAAGTCGGCGACGGCTGGGGAGCCTACGACAACGGCCTCAGCAACGCTTACTTCATCCTTAAGGCAAGGGAGCAGGGATTCGATACCTTGATAATGGGAATGCGTGACTCTGACGGTCTGAGGAAGATCTTCGGAATTCCGGACACCGAACAGGTAATGGCCGTCATCAGCCTCGGCAAACGAGCTTCGGACCCCCGCCGTCCCGACCGCAAACCCATCGACGAGATCGTCAAGTTCTACTAGACCACCGGAAATACACCGGACCGAAAGGTCAGAAGGACAGGGCGATGGCGGCTATGGCGAGGAGGAGTCCGGCGACCTGGACCCACTTCAACCTTTCTCCAAAGAAAAGCAGACCGGCGAGAGTGGCCACCAGCACGATACCGATATTGTAGATCGGGTAGAATGTGCCCGTAGGCATGGCTGCGAGCGCACGGAGCATGCATGAGGTGCAGCCTATGTTGGCAAAGCCCAGCAATGCCCCCCAGCCGACCGTGCTCCACTTGACGCGATGCTTGCGGAACGATCCGGATACGGCACAGACTGTCAGCGATGCGATCGATGCCATCAGGAAGATGATGCAGGTAAGTGCGGAAAGCTGACGCTCTATGAGGACGGGATTGCCGGAATGGCCTTTGTCCACCGTATGCTGGACAACCTTCAGGAAGAAATCCGAGAATCCGAACACAAGGAAGACTCCCAAAAGCGCGAACATGATGGCGTGACGGCCCGGCCCTCCGGAAGAAGGACGGGCGATGACGCCCGTAGTGTTCCGTCCTGGGTCGCCCGAAGTGGTGACACTGGACGGCCGCGTCTCGGTCGGACCGATGATCAGGACCATGGCGACGACGACCATCAGGACCGGCAGCCAGGACGGAGCCGGCTGGGAAAGGAGTATCCAGCTCAACAGGACGGGAAGGATCAGCGACGCACGGGCGCAGACCGTAGTCAGCGCCACTCCGGAACGCTGCGTACTGCGGTCCATCACTATGAACCCGAAAGTGAACAACAGGCCCTGGACGAAAGCGAGAAGCCATGATGCAGGACCGGGGATATAGTGAGCCACGTCGGTATCCGGATCGAACACCGTACGCGCCACGATCGGGAGCAGCGTGAACAGGAACGCTACGGCGTAATTGAAAAGAGTAACCTGCCGCCCGTCAACGCCATGCCTTTGGCAAAGCTTGAAGATGATCGAAAACAAGGATCCGCAAAGGATGGCCAGTATGAGGTACAGCATAGGCGGAAGCGTTTAAGCCTTGCGCAGACTAAGCGCATAGAGGAACACTACCACGAAACACAGAAGGGGCACGATATAAGCGATGTTGATGCCGAAGGCATCGGACATCAGGCCCTGCAAAGGCGTGATGAGGGCGCCGCCTAGGATGGCCATGATCAGGCCGGAGGCGCCGATCTTGGCATCGCCGGCGAAACCGCCCTTGGCGGGATCCTCTACGCCGTCCAGCGCCAGACCGTAGATGGTCGGGAACATCAGCGACATGAAGAAGCTGACCAGGATGAGCGCGATGACGCAAGGCCAGCCCGTTCCTCCAAGGACTACCACAAGAAGAGTGAAGAAGATATCGGCAGCGGCAGCCACAAGCAGAAGCCTGGCGGGGCGGAAATACTTCATGAGCCAGGTGAACAGGAAACGTGCGGCGCTGAAACATATGATGCTGATAAGGTAGAGCGTCGCTCCCTGAGCCTCGACCAATCCGAGTTCCTTCATTACCAGACGGATGGTGAAGGACCATACGCCAATCTGCGCGCCCACGTAGAAGAACTGGGCTACCACTCCGAAAACATACGCGCGGTTCTTGAACAAGCGCTTGAAAGTGGCTTTAAGGCTGTCGGAACTCCCGTCATCCCGTCCCTCTGGCATACGCGCAAAGATCATGACCAGCATGATGACCACCAGCACGAAACCGAGGGTCATATATGTGCCGGAAATGGAATAAAGGGATATGTCCTTGAGGATGAAATACTTGCTCAAAAGGATGCCGGTGATGGAGCCCAGAGGGTTGAAGGCCTGGGCGACATTGAGCCGTCGGGTGGCCGTCTCCGGAGCGCCCATGGCGAGGATATAGGGATTGGCGGTTGTCTCAAGCACCGAGCATCCGCCTGCAAGGATGTAGATGGCTATAAGGTAGAATCCGTACGATGCCGCCTTGGCTGCCGGAAGGAAAAGGATGGCGCCTACTGCATAGAGCGCCAGGCCGAGGATGACGCCGCTCTTGTACGAGTACTTGCGGATGTAGATGGCGGCAGGGAGGGCGAAGCAGAAATAGGATCCGTAGAAGGCAAGCTGGATGAGCGAGGTCTGGGCGTCGGACATCGACATTATCTTCTTGAACGCGCTGAGCAGCGTGTCGGTCATGTTGTTGGCTATTCCCCACAACAGGAACAGCGAGGTCACCAGGATGAACGGGACCAGATACCTTTTCTCTACGGTCTTCATGCTATTCGATTATGTAAACGTCCTCGCCGGGCTCGGCGAAGAGGAATTTCTCACGTGCGAACTTCTCGAGAGTATCCTTGTCGGTGGTCAGGCTCTTGACCTCTTCCTTGAGCCTGGAGATGTCGGACTCATAGAACTCCATCTGCTTTTCCTGGCTTCGGATGTTGAAGCCGGCCTCTATCCAGCGGAAGAGATTGTCTCGCTTGATGACACAGATGAAGAGCAGGAAGATGGCGGTGGATATGATGACATACCGGATGAAGGAGCGCTCCTCGTGGTTCGCCCCGTCCTTGGATCTGTTCCAGATTTTGCTGAACTTGCCCATCGCGATTCTATCGGATTTGCACAAAAATAGTTAAATTTGCGCAATACAAAAAACTAAATGAAACAGAAATGAAACCTACATTGTTGGTCCTCGCTGCCGGTATGGGCAGCCGCTATGGCGGACTCAAACAGATGGACGGCCTCGGCCCAAACGGGGAGACCATTATCGACTATTCCATATACGACGCGGTTCAGGCCGGATTCGGAAAGGTAGTGTATATCGTAAGGGAGTATTTCCGCGAGCAGATGGAACAGACCGTCAGGCAGAAGTATGCAGGTGTCCGCTGCATCGACGGCGAGCCCCTGGAGTTCGTATTCGTCACCCAGGAGCTTGACAAGATCCCCGCACGGTTCACTCTGAACCCCGAGCGCCAGAAGCCCTGGGGCACCGCCCACGCCGTCCTTATGGCGGCAGGAGTCATTAACGAGCCTTTCGCCGTCATCAACGGCGACGACTACTATGGCAAAGACTCCTTCCGCATCCTTGGGGACTGGCTCCGCGCCCATGAAAGCAGCCGCGGCGTATTCTCGATAGTAGGTTTCGAACTGGACAATACCCTCTCCGAGTCGGGCGGAGTCAGCCGCGGTATCTGCGCCTATGGCGCGGACGGCCTCCTCACCGACATAGTCGAGCACCTGGACATCCGCAAGGAGCCGGACGGTGCCGTCCGCGGAGACAACTCCGCCACCGGCGCGCGCGTCGTCCTCGACGGAAAGGCCCTCTGCTCGATGAACATGTGGGGCTTTACCCCCGACTACTTCGAGGGCAGCGCCGCCATCTTCGAGGATTTCCTCGAAAAGAATATCGGCGAGCTAAAGAAGGAGTACTACATCCCGTACGCAGTCGACTGCATGGTCAAGTCCGGCCAGGCGCGCACGGAAGTGCTCTCCACACCGTCCCGCTGGTTCGGCGTGACTTACAAGGAAGACCGTCCCGCCGTCGTCGCCAAGTTCAAGGAGCTCGCCGACACGGGAATCTATCCCTCACCTTTATACAAATGACAATGAATGCTTCAAGCAAGTCTTTGAGAGTGACGCTGGCGGCGCTCGGCCTGCTGTTCGGCCTCCTCTCCGCCGGCGCCCAGGAAGCCGGCAGGCCTCCCGTCAGGCCGCAGGACGCCGACCGCGTCCAGGCACAAGCGCAGCAGAGCACCGGCAGCGCATCCGTACGCGCCGACTACATCGACGCCGACGAGATGCCCGACGCATCCGTCTTCCTTCCGGCTCCGCCCAAGCCGGGAGACCCGCTGTTCGACAGCGACCTGGTCTATTACGAATGGGGCAAGTCCATGCGCGCCACCGAGCGCGGGCAAAGGGCCCACGACGATGCCAAGAGTTCGCTCGACTATCTGGCCCAGATCCTCGAGCCGGCAGTCGGCGTAAGGATCAGCAACGAGTCCACGCCCAACCTTTACAGGCTGCTGTCAAAGTCCATGACTACTGCCAACAACGCCAACCGCAAGGCCAAGGACTTCTACAAGAGGACCCGTCCGTACGTGGAGTTCGACGAGCCGACGGGAGTCCCCGAGGAAGAGCGCGGTTCAAGGCGTTCCGCTTCCTATCCCTCCGGACACACCACAAGGGGCTGGACTGTCGCCCTCGTCCTCTCCGAACTGCTGCCCGACAGGGCTTCCGAGATCCTCAAAGTCGGATATGAGTACGGAACCAGCCGCGTCATCGTAGGTTTCCACTATCAGACCGACGTCCAGGCGGCGCGCACTGCCGCCTCAGGCGCCGTGGCGGTGATGCATTCGGACAAGGAGTTCCAGAAGGACATGAAGAAAGCCAGGAAAGAGCTTTCCCGGCTTGGATTAAGATAACTGAAGAGCCTGTCGGTCCGACAGGCTCTTTTCATAATACTACTTGAGGATCACCCAGTTGCCTACGACCGGAAGCTCCTTTGCCCTGCCCTGCAAGGCATAGACGATGCCGACGATGGCGAGGATGACCACCACAGTCCCGCAGAGCCCGAACAGCCAGCCGACGAGCTTGAGTTTGGAGAGGGCTCCGCAAATGATGGCCAGAAGGAACAGCACAAGGCCCTGGTTGGAGTGGAACTTGGCGAACTTGGAATCCTTGGCGAGCAGGATGGGGATAAGTACGAGCGGTCCGATATATGCAAGGACTGCCATGAGTTTGTTCCCGTTCACGTCGTCGTCATCCATTTCGTCGGAATAGTCGTCGATCTCCTTCTTGATGTCCTCCACCGTGGCCTGGGCCTTTTCCTTGGCGGTGGCGAAAGCGGCCGCGGCCTCCTCCTTCATATCCTTGAAGGTATCCTGGGCCTGGTCCTTGACGTTTTCATAGGCCTGTTTGACCTCGGACTTCATGTCTTCGACCTTGGCCTTGAACTCTTCCTTCCTGTCATCGGAGGGATTCTCATTGATGTTCTCGAATTCTTCTGACATAAGCTATCGTTTTGTTTGTTGAACTTTCAGTGCGTAATTGCAATAATACGCATTTTTTCACGAATATCATCGGCGTATATCCTTGGAATGATTATTTTTGCAGAAACGATCCGACAGATGAAAAAGTCGAAAAAGAAGAAGAAATATATATCTGCCATAGCTCTGGTCCTGCTTTGCGGCATCTATCTGCTTCAGACGGAGACCGGCTTCCTCACCGGTCTTGTACCCAAAAGTATCGGGGAGCAGGAGCCTGCGGTGGACGGGCTGATGGAGCTGCCCGCCACGGACGACAGCGACATAATACTCACACACACGGGATTCGTCATCTCATACAATCCGGACGACCTCCTGCCGGAATGGGTGGCATATGAACTGACCGCGGAGGAGACCCACGGAGAAGCCACCAGGGACGAGTCGGTCTTCAGGATGGATCCGTCGTACGGCAGCACCCAGGCAATGCGCGAAGACTATTACGACTCGGGATGGACGCGCGGGCACATGGCCTGCGCCGCGGACTTCCAATGGGACGAGGATGCCATGAACGACACTTTCTACCTCACCAACATCTGCCCCCAGGACGAAGAACTCAACGCTGGAGACTGGAACTATCTCGAGAAGCAGGTCCGCCGCTGGGCGAGGGATTTCGGTAAGGTGTGGGTCGTCACGGGCCCCATCATAGGATCCAACAAATACGGAACCATCGGTGACAGGGGCGTAACCGTCCCCGACAGTTTCTTCAAGGCTGTACTCACCGAGAAAAACGGGAAATACCGCTCCATCGCATTCATCATGGACAATGACGACAAGCGCTACTGGCTGGACGAGTGCGCAGTGACCGTCAACGGACTAGAGGCGATGTTGGGTATGGATTTCTTCCCGCTGCTT
>JAEEGL011628288.1_pt1 | contig 37056 bp, 49 predicted proteins | sample 9134231 | NCBI WGS metagenome assembly JAEEGL01 (sample SAMN16246548, study PRJNA631951) | gut metagenome | biome: gut microbiome; feature: rumen; material: fiber-attached | host: Bos | place: Iran: Karaj | collected 2018-10 | reverse complement strand
GCTGCTAACGCTCCGGCCGCTCCGGAATATCTGGAAGTCGACACGAACAAGATCGAAGGTAAGCTCGTGAAGCTCCCGCTCCGCGAACAGATCCCGGTCAAGCTCGAAGAACAGCTCGTCGTGGAATACTACTCCAGGTAATCCCGAACGGAAAATCAAAGAAAGCAGGTTCCACAAAACCTGCTTTTTTGTTTTATTTTGGCGGTTTTAGTTTTCTTTCATTTTCCCTCGTTTTCTATAATTTTCTCCAAACGGTCACTTTTTGGTCACTCGCGAATGAAAATAAAAGAGAAGGTCCACATCAACCAGCGCCCGGTCAAGGGTGGCGGATATTCCCTGCACCTGGACTACCGCGTCGGCGGGAAGCGCGTCCGCGAGTTCCTGAAGCTCTACCTGGTGCCGGTACGGACCGCAGCCGACAAGATAAAAAATTCCGAGACGCTCCGCCTCGCCGCCGAAATCAAGAACCGACGGATCCGCGAGCTCGACTCCGGGGAACTGAACGTCGACATGCCGAAAAAGATCGAGAACGTGCTGGCTGTCGACTACCTCCGGAAGAAGGTCAAGGCCATAGATGTCAAGAATTCCCGCGAGAACAACGAGAACATGATCCGCCACCTGGCCACGTTCCGGAAGAACGTCACGCTCGCGGAAATCAACCGCCCGTTCTATCAACAATTTGTTGATTTTCTGCTTACGAAATTGTCGATAAATTCCGCCCGGCTCATGGCCGTGCTGCTGAAGGCCCGCCTGCACGACGCGTTCATCGACGGCATGATAGCCAGCATGCCGGACCTGTACGGCATAGCCCCGAAGAAGGAGTCCACGGACATCGAGTTCCTGACGCTCGACGAACTGAAGGCGCTGGTCGCCACGGACGCCCCGGAGGAAGTCAAGAACCCGTTCCTGTTCTGCTGCTTTACCGGGCTCCGGTTTTCGGACGTCAAGGCGCTACGGTGGGAGAACATCGAGAACGGCATCATCGTCCTGCGCATGAGGAAGACCCGGGAGATGGTACGCGTTCCCCTGTCGGAGAACGCCCGCCGGTTCCTTCCGGAAGCGCGGGAGAAGGGTATAGTCTTTAGGATCGGGCCGCTGAACACGCTGTCTCGAAGACTGAAGCTATGGGCCGAGAACGCAGGCATCAAGAAGGATTTGCACTTCCACATGTCGCGCCATACCTTCGGCACGCTTACGCTGGAGAACGGCGCGGACATCTACACCGTGAGTAAACTGCTGGGGCACAAGAGCGTGGAGACCACGCAAATCTACGCGAAAGTGCTGGACGAGGGCCGCAAGAAGGCCGTCGACGCCATCCCCCTGCTGTAGCGCCTACCCGGCGCCCTCCACCGCGTCCCCGCAGATGGCCTTCATCAGGTAGTCCGTGTTCTTGCGGTTCTCCAGCCAGTACAGGCGCGCGTGCCTCTCCTGGTGCTCCATTATCGCGTTGAAGTTGTCCTTCTGGCAGATTTTCCTCACCCGTTCGTCCAGCTGATCGGGAGTCATGTCATTCTCCACGCGGGAGAGTTCGTGCTCCTCCGCATACGGGCACCAGTCCTTCCACCAGGAGCCGAGCATGGCCGCGCCGATGGCGCACGCCTCGCTGTACTTGAGGTCGCTCTTCGCGCTGTTGAACATGTTCTCGACGAGCGGGGCGATGTAGATGTCGGGGCGCACCGTGCGGATGGTCTGGCCCCACAGCAGGGCGTACGTGAGCGGATGCTCGACGACCTTCTCCCCCGACTCCTTCAGGAATCCGGGGCGCTGGCCGAAGACGTGCAGCTCGATGCGGTCGCCCTTCACGGCGTCCTCGAGCCACGGGATCCACGGCCCGGCGAAGTCGCCGACCGACCTGTTCGAGTAGTGCGTGGGCGTTCCGCCGTAAAGCACGACGGGCTTCTCGATGTCCTTTTCCACCCTGCGCATGGAATTGTCGCCGTAAAGGTGCCACGGCAGGAAGTTCGGCACGACGGTGCACTTGCTCCCGAACCTGTACTCCCAGCAGGCGCCCAGCCACGTCGTGGAGACGAGCACGCCGTCCACGCGTTCTTTGACCGAGTCGATGACCTTGCCGGCAGCCACGGTGTCCATCTTGAACTGGTTGTATGCCGGTATGCTCTGCTTGCCGTCAATGTCCCACAGCAGGTCGTCGAAGTCCAGCAGTATCTTCAGGCCGAACTTGCGGCGATACGTGGAGTAGTGCCTCACCATCGCGGCGTGGTCCTCCGTGTAGATGCGGTTGATGACCACGGCCACCGTGTGCTTGAGCAGGTACTCGTCGCGGACGATCTCCGGCGACTGCACGAACTCGAACTCCCCGGTCAGTCCGGAGTGCGCGAGGCTGGCGAGGGCTCCACCGCGGAGCACTCCACACATGCCGCGTCCGTTTGTGTGCAAGATGATGATGTTCTTTTTTGTAAGCATTTTGTATCTCCCGTGTAAAATATAGGTTCTAGATTCCTGCCTGGTGGATGAGTTCCATCTCTTCCAGGAGTCGCCGCATCGGGTACTCCCCGTTGTTCTTCGTCATCTGGGACGCGTCGCCGTCGTTAAAGCACCGGCGGAAGGAATACCCCATCAGCTTGTCGCGCGCGAGGCCGTCACCCGTGCGTGGCGCCTGCTTCACGTTGAACTTCCTAAAAAGCCAGAACCAGCAGCAGTCGTCGACCATGACCTTCTCGCAGAAATCGTCGGTGAGGTACGGGCGGCACTTCTCCAGGAAGGAGGAACGGTACGCCATGTACTCGCCCGCGATGCCCTGCCACACCCCGTCGCGGCACACTCCGGACTGGTTGTTTATCGCGTCGTATTCGCCGCCCTCGAGCGACTTCACGCCCTCGGCCACGTATTCCCTGGTGTAGATGCAGTCGTCGTCCAGCGTGAATAGGACGTAGTCCTCGCCCGCATGCCTGCGGATCGTGGGCACGGACTTGAGCCACACCTTCAGGTCGCGTCCGTGAAAATAAATGCTGAATTTTGGATTTTCTTCTTTGAGGCGCTTGAGGCTCTCCGGGAGGTCCCGGTATCCGTTCGGGAAGTCTCCCGCGTACAGGTTCAGCTCGACGCCATCGACGGGCATGGACTGGTCGAGAATGGATTCCGCCGTCTCGTGCGCGGTATCGATGCGCTTCGGCCAGGATGTGAAACCTGCGTAAATCTTCATTATGTTCTCCCGTTTTTAAACATTTTGTATCGTTTTTTGTAGAAATCCTACAAATTGCGAGGTTTTTCCTCGTGAAACACCTACTTTAGGACCCCATTAATACGGAGGTGTTCTTCCAACTGTCGGATGGCCTCCGTCCTTTTTGCGGTCGGGTAGAGTTCGTTCTGCCTCATGAGTTCCTCGAGGCCCTGCAGCGCTTCAGCCACTTGGCGATCGCGCCTGCGCCGGTTCATTTCGTCCTTGCGGTCAAAGAACGATTTAAAGAAACTCTCAAGAATTCCCGGCTGTTTTTCTTCGGGTCCAGTGCTGTTTATGATTTCGCCTAGTGTTGCCATTTTCACACCTCACTTGCTTTCCATCTTTCCGCGAATGAACGAGACGTCGCTGCGTATGTCGTAGAGCAGAACCTTGAACTTGTCCATGTCCTTCACCTGTTCGGACATCTGCATCTCTAGCACGGATATGCGGGAGTCCCGCTTTTCGTCATGCCCAAACTGAAGATACTGCAAGTAACCGACACCCGCCGCCATCAGTGCGACGAGTCCGGTTACTACTGGCTGGAGGAACTTCCTCCATTGTGTGGATTCGGTAGACATGTCAAGCTCCTAGTTTAATGAATTACCACGGAGGTTCAACGCCGTCACGAGTTCATCGAGGTTTATCAGACTCGTCCTCAACTGGCGGTAGTAGGTAGTGCTGCCTCCCTGATATGGTTCATAGGGGGTGTAGTATGGACTCACACACGCCATTGCGTCAGCAATCATATCGGTCGATGAAATACTGCTCCCGAAGAAGATGAGGATGTATCCGGTTTCGGTAGCACCGACGGGAATGTCACTGTAGGTTCTTCCGGACGCATCGGTCAATGAATTACCCACGTATGTCAGGTCCGTGACTGTCGCGGTCGGGATTGCTCCAATCTTGCCATACTTCCAGCGGTTGTGCGATGTAGTACCAGCAGAGATACGGATAGTCTGACCTTGCATATAGTTTGTGATGGGGATTGCAAGTGTCATTTGTGTACTGTTATTTAACGTAAAGAATCCGTTTGGGTGGTCGCCGTTCGCTTCACTCACATATCCTGCCAGTATAGTCGGGCTGGAATTGTCCCAAAGGTTATTTACTGGAGTACCGCCACCGCCCTGCGAGATGATTTCCATTTCGGTGAGGTCGGTTTCGACACAGCACAGGTCGAACTTGCTATCGGTAAACTGCGGAGTCGGAACACCACGACAGTTGTCCGAGATTCTGATTGCACCGAGAGTGAACTTGCACGGGTAGTTTTCATTCCAGAAGTTGTCATCCGGTTGAGCAACGCCCGTGTTATTGCGGACTTCGCACCCCTTCATATTCACGAGAGTCTTTGCACCGAGTTTTATGCACCTGTTGGAAACAGTGTAGACCCCTGCATTCTGCATAAACCTGCACCCGTACATATTCAGGATGACATCAAGTGCATCGTCAATATCAAAGTAAAGTCCGGGAATGTTAACAAGCGACTGGTCGTCACACTCAAAGTTCGTGTTTACGAACGTGAGCAGAATATCTGTGTATTGGCTCCCGCCGTATTCCGACACCTTCACTGCGGTGTTGATGGAGCCGAGGTTGCAGTCATAGAAGCCGAACACGCCCTCGCCGTGGAAGTTGATACCAGCGTAAGTACAATGGTCGGTGTAAATCTTGTGAAGGTCGATGTTGAAGCTGGCCTCCCCGAACTCGATACCGATGTAGCACTGGGAGCAGCGGATGTCGTACAAGGTGACCGCCCACTTGGTAGTGCCCTGCAGCTCCATGCCCTTGCGGAATCCCATCAGGCGGAGGTGGCGGAAGGCATAGTCAAAATGGGCGGCACCGTCATGTAGCCACTCGTTGGACCTGATACCCACGCCTCCCGTGTTTACTGGAGATAGGTTGCCGTTGTTGTGTCTGTTGGACAATACGACGTTTTCAATCACGTTCTCGCGGTTTTCACAATACACGAAGTAATCACCACTGCGGTATGTTGACATTTCACTCACGTCATCGCCGTAGACATTCTCGCCTATGATTTTACCACTCGGCGGAAGTGTGACATAGTCATAAAACCAGTACCTTCCCTTGTGCAACCTGACCGTATCGCAAAGTGCCCAAATGCGATTGAATGTAGGAGTACAGTCAACTCGGTCGGCGTACACTTTCGTGGGCACGTATCCAAGTTGTTCTGGATACAACCCGTCGCTGGTGACTTGAAGATGCGCGAATTTCCCTGCAGCAAGTTGAATGATGTCCATCCCGTTCGCAGTCCCAGTGGAAGACACTCGGTACCTTGCACCACCACCATCACCGCTAGTGTGGAATCCGTTTGTCTCAAAAATGTCGCTATTGTGCAAGACCACATTCCACGTTATCGCATCCTGCAGGGTGTCAAAGATAACAGTTCCGTTTTGGTAGTCGCTCTCCGTAATTGTGTGGGAGTTGTTCGTCCCGCTCACTTCATACGTTATATGGATGTGGGCAACATCAACCTCAAAAACGAGTAATCCTGTGTCGGGTTCAACCTGTGTCAGTTGGGCCTGGAAAATTCTGTCATTCCGTCCAAACTGGACACACACCGCCTTTCCAGCGGTCACGGCAGCGACACAGTCTTGATACTCCGTGTTGGTGAACTGTGTAGTCATATCCGCACGTACAAGAACAAACTGGTTATCACTACCACCGCCACCGCCGCTTACGTTTGTGGCTTTGGTGAGGACACCGCCAATCATCACCCAGGTGTCCCCGTTCGAGTCAACCTTGAATACATCACTGCGGTGATTATTGTCCGTGCCGTTGCCGACAACGAACAACGCACTCCCGTCGTCGTTGTACTTGCCGACAGCGTGAGAACCTTGTCCAGTAGCACGTGTTCCGTATCCGCTCGCATGCGAATAAGCACCGGAGGCTACAGAATTTCGGCCTTGAGCGTGTGACGCATCGCCACTCGCCACGGTGTCCTGTCCTTCAGCGTGTGCAGTAGTTGTAGTTGCTTTTGCGCCGCTACCTTCGGCGTGGGCACTTGTCGCCGTGGCCTCGGTGTGAAAACCCTCCGCATGAGCATGAGGATGGGTGGCTTTAGTGGCCGCGCCTTCGGCGTGGGTGTTGGCCCCACTGGCGATGGTTTCACTACCTTCGGCGTGTGAATGTTCGCCACTCGCTGTAGTGTTATGACCTTCCGCCCAGGCATAGTCGCCCGTGCATGTAATTCCCGTACCGTTATTGGTAATTGTGCCGCCCTCAATCTTCAGCGGCAAAGACGCCGACAAAGACTGGCCGCCGCCACCGCCGCCTCCAACAGGTACCATATTGCGGACCGTAAAGAGTAGGGCTCCGTGATTCGTATGTACAGCGAGTCGGTACTTCACGCCGCTCTCGACATAGAGTCCACGGGAGCGGCCGTTATTGTCCAGGATAACCGGCTGCGAGAGCGGGACGTGGCCTTCCTCGTCCGAGTAAATTTGCGCCAGGTCATCGGTGCCTTCCAGGTACACCACGAGGAGTCCGGCGGTATTCAACGCGCCGCTCTTGGTCTGGAACTGCATCACGGGGTCAAAGAGTCTTACGAGCATTTTTTTTACATCCTTTTTTACTTATAGTACGGACACGCCCCAGTGGCTATCGAGCTGCGTGACCCATATGCACAGGCCGAGCTGGAACAGGTCGCCGTCGCGGTCGTTCCATACGTCGTCGTAGGCCCAGTAGTACAGGCCGCTCAGGCTGCGCATGTTCTGGCTATTCTGGTTGTCGACTATTGCGGCATGGGTGTCATTACTGGCAGCTGCCAATTGGTAGAGCTTCTGGGTTGCCGTTGCGGTATCCGAAACGCTGAATTTCGGGCAGCAGCGCTTCTTCCTGTTGTATGCGTACAGGTTATTCCCGCTACCTATATCGACCGTCCTCAAGGGCGTATCTCCTGCAGCAATTCCTGCACCCTTCATGTTCTCGGCCGGACACTTGCCAGAGTTGCCGCCGTATAAGATGGAGCTGCGATTGTCGGGCATGATAAACACCTTGTCGAAGTATGCGCCGGTCCTGTTCGACCAGTAGCGACACTTTATCCCGTCATCGTTGCCGGTAAAGGAGTTATCGATGATGGTCCAGTCGGCGATGCACTCGTAGCAGTCATCCTGTGCTGCTTTGGTGAACTCCACGGCGTTCGTGTTCACGAAAGTGTTCCCGACAAACCTGGCGAATATTCGGTAGTTCGAGCCGTCATGGTACGGGTAGACCTTGATATTCGCATTGTCGGTCACGCATCCGTACATCGAGATGTTCTTGGAGAAGATCGCCTCGTTCGTGTAGAACGTGCATTCCCTGAAGGTCAGGGCCCCATCCCGGGTGGTGTTGTCGGAACCGCGCGAGAAGCCAACGCCGACCCGGCAGTTCTCGAAGGTGCAAGCCATCGTCATCCCGGTCACGGCATACTGCGAGGCCACGTCGGAGTAGTAGCAGAACAGGCCGTTCAGTGTCGGCTCGGTCCAGAACTTGATGGCCGAGTCGTGCACGGTCAGGTTAAAGCCGGAAATGTTCACGTTCTGGCATTGCACGTTGTGAAATTCTACGTTCGCGCCTGTCGCGGTCACGTTCAGCGTGTCGCAGGATACGTTCCGGAATGTCCTCAATACCGAGGTGCTGATGGTGCCGACATGGCGTCCGGAAAGGTCCACGTCCGTCTGGCCGTCCGCCTCGATGCACTTGATGTAGTTCCCGACATTGCGGAAGTTCGCGAGCCTGATGCTGTTCTGGTCGGTCGTGTGTACGACAGTATTGTTCACGAAGTCGAAGGAACCCGAGCCGAACCAGTCCTCCCTGAACGTGCTGTTCAGGAACTTGAGAAACCACGACGTGGAAAGCGAGCGGGACGCGATGTCGCACCCGTCCAGCGTCATGTACCAGCCGCTGCCGGTGAGGGTGACGGGAGAACCAGAAATTCTTGCTTTCGAAATAGTGAGCGTTGTGTTTATTGCCGTTGACGAGAAATGGTTCGTCGAATCCTGGACTAGTTCTGGCGCTCCGCACTTGAAGAACGCCTGCGCGGTACGGAACCACGAACTGTGCGCCACCGCGTCTACCGCCGTGAATGTAAAGTCAGCGACATAGTCGGACATCACTCCGAGCATCCGTGCCTTCGGGCACGAGAACGTCGCCGACGTAAACTTCACGCCCGAATCGAACAGCAGCTCCTTCGTCGTGGCGTATGCAGATCCGCTCGTATACGTTCCCCTGATAAATCTCACGCACGGGGCCGTAGCCATGAGGAACGATCCGACCTGCGCCGGGTAGTCCAGGAGCAGCGGAGTGTTCGACTCCGTTCCGGGCTTCACGCCGTAGACGCTGCAGGGCAGCACCTCGTCGCCCCACATTAAAATCCATTTTCCGGAATCCGAGACGTCCGAGCCGATGACGTAGCCGCCGTCCTCGGTGTTCTGGGAGTCAGCGTCCCACACGTATGTACGCGGAGGGCAGTCGCCCGGCTCCGAGTACCACTTGACGGTCACCATGCCGAGCGACGGGTCCACATCGCGGAGGTCGGCCACGGTGTCGACAGTGTTGCGCGCCATGCTCTCGATGTCGAAGTCGATGCCGGTCTCGTAGTCGCCCACCTGCTCGAAGTCCGAGTCCGGGGAATATACCGACATCTCGCCCTCGGGGCCGATGTACTTCTCGATGACCACGTCGAACACCCCGAGCGGAGTGAACAGGGTCGCGTCAGGCAGGCCGGCGTGTATGAGCTGCGGGTTCGCCGCCTCGATGTATTCAGCGGCTGGGCGGACGTACAGCGGGGCGTGAGTGTTCGTGCCGTGCAGGTAGACCTGCATGCGGCCCTCGACCGCCTTCCCGGTTGCGGGTTCCACGTACGGGGTATTAGGCAGCGCCAGTCGTACCATCGTTTCCTCCGAATAGCTTGTCGGTCAATTCCAGGGCCTGCTTCGCCTGCATGCCTTCCAGTTCCATCTGCTGCTTCGCAGCCTGTCCCTCGAGTTTCATGCGCTGGCCCGCCGCGTCCATCGCGGCCTTCCGGGCGGCACCTTCCACCCTGATGCGCTCGAGTTCCGCCTCGGCTGCCGCCTTCTCGGTGTCGGTACCGGATTCCAGCTGGGCCTCGAGAATCTTGTCCTCGATTCCGTACTGGTGCTCCAGGCGCATCTTCTCGAGTTCGAAGACGTGCGACTTGTCCTGCGAGCGGTCGGAGCGCTGGAAGTCCTCGACCTGCGCGGACAGGCGCATGATCTCCTCGTCCTTCTTGTCGATGGCGTCCTTCATCTGGGCGATGACCTGCTCCATCTCCTGTTCCATCGGGGACGGCTGCGGGACGCTGTTCAGTTCGGCGTAGAGCTGCGCGAGCACCTCGTTGTCCGGGTGCGTACGCAAGATTGCGTTTACGATTGCGCGTTTCTGGTTCGGCTCGACCACGTTCATGAGCGCCGAGAGTTCGGCGCGCGCGATCTGGTTCTGCATGTATGCGTCAGGGCCCTGCGCCACGTCTATCTTCTGGCCCGGGTGGCCCATGAGCACCATCACCACATCGCCGAGCGCCTTGAAGCTCGTGCGGAGGTGGCTGTAGAAGTGCTTCACGTTGTTCTGGAACACCTGCGACGTGTACATCACTGCCGTGGCTGTAATCTCGTTCTCGTTGTCTGCGAGGCCCTTCGAGTCCACGCCGGTGATGCTCGAGAGCATGTTCATGGTGCCGTCCATGATTCCCTGGAGGTCCGCGAACTGGATGTTCGGCTGGTAGACTTCCGGGAGCGGCAGCTGCGTGGTCTTGTCGTTCGCCAGTCGCTGCGACGGCAGGATCGGGTTCACGCCGGAGCCCGCCTTCTTGTAGTACGAGTCGTACCCCTTGAAGGATTCCATGTAGCCGCGGAACTGCGGCTTCGGGGAGAGCGCGAGGCGGTCCATCAATTGGACCATGCTGTAGTTCACTATGCGCTGCACCGCCTTGCCCTTCGATATGAGCCCGCGGTATATCTGCTTGTCGTCGCCGGTCCACGTTCTCTCGCCGAAGACCGGGAAGATTGGCACGCGCTTGATGTTCAGCACGGGGTCGGTGTAATCCCCGTTCTCGTCAGGGGTCTCCACCTTGATGTCGTTCACGAACGTGGCGACATGGCACCCGTCGGTGTCCAGGTAGTAGTAGGTAATTATGGGAATGAGCGAGCCGTTGTTGAAGGCCCCCGTGAACACGGGCTGCGCCTTCTTGCCGGGCACGTACTCCTCGCCCATGTGCACGCGGATCCATTCCTTGCTTCGGTAGTCGACCAGGGCGCCTTCCATAGCGTCGCTGCCGTCGAGTTCCGTGGCATCCGGGTCCAGCATCACGCGCTCCGGGTCGGTCACGGCGTAGATGACGGGCACGTTTCGGCCGTCCGCCGTCTCGTCCGTACCGAGCGCCAGCACGCCGAGGCCGAACGACACCACGTCGAGGAGGGCCTCCTCGGTGGCGAACCTGTTGGAGTCCTCTCCGAAGAAGTCGTCGATTTCCTTGTCGATGTCGGCGTCCCCGGTGTACCATGTGTACGGGAACGTGGAGTACTTGTTCGCGACGCTGTGGACCTGGTTGGCGAGCACGTTCACCGTGACGCGGTTGCGCGTCTTGGCGATGAAGTTGTCGTCCTCCTTCGTCCACTGTCCCTCGCCGCTCATGAAGGAGCGGTCCTCGCGGATGCGGTCGTACATCTCGGAGTACGCCTCGCGGGAGCGCTGTGCAAATTTCTTGAACTTTTCGAGAATGTCTTCAGCCATTATATCCTCTCGCCTTTAAACTACACGGCGGTTTATTTCACGTCGAAGGTCGGACGGGCCGCGGCCGTACCGCGGAGCAGGTTGTTGCCTTCCGTGAGCAGCCAGATCTTGAAGGCGTCGTTCTTCTTCTGGTCCGGGTAGCCCGTCACCATGAGTTTCGGGTTGTTCTTGATGTCCTGGAGGAAGCCTTCGGACTCGGCGGAGAGTGGCCCGCGGCTCCCTCCGAGAATCTCGGAAGCAGCGAAGGACGCCTTCTTCTCTTTCCTCGCCTTGTCTTGTTCCTTGCGCAGATCCCTCGGGTCGATGCCGAACCTGGAGAGCGCCCTCTGCGCGGCCGCGTCGTCTCCAGCCTGGTTTACTAGGTAAGATTTCAAAATGTCCACGTAGGTGTACGGGTCCTTGGCGTAGTCCTTGAGCCCGCGCTTTTCCATGAGCGCTATCAGTTCCGGATTCTTGACCATGGCGCGCTTCGCGAAGTCCGGGGCACCAGCGAGGAAGTTGTTGTCGATGATGTCGGCGACGCTGGTCTTCGTCTCGGGCATGGACTTCGACAGGTCGCGCATGATCTGCATGCCCTCCGTGAATTCCTCCACGGCCTTCGGGTTCTTGGCGAGCTTGCCCACCTCGATGATGTCGGATGCCGCCTGGAGTTCTTCCGGGGTCAACCTGTCCGGCTTCAGGCCGCGCATCAGCTTGTCGAGGTACTGTGCGTCAGTTTCCTTGTTGTGGAGCTTGATTTTCGTCTTCGCCTCGTTGATAAGATCGAGGCCTTTCTGCTTTGGGCTGCTGTTGTTTTCCAGGAAGTCGCGGACCCACTGCGGAACCGTCCCGCGCACCTTGCCGACGTTAATCAGTGCACCCGCGATCGGGGCGAGCACCTTGTTCACGCCGAGGTTCGTGGCCGTACCGAGTCCAGCGTCGATGGCTGCGTCGCCGATTCCCGCGTAGTCCTTCGTGTCGAGACCGTAGTCCAGCGCCGTGATGGCAGACGGGGCTATTGCGGCGGCGCCTACCGTCCTGGCGACCTTGCCGGCTGTGCTCCCGAGGAGCCCGCGGGCGATGGCAGCCTCCGCGCCACCCATTGGGATGGCGTATGCTGCATTCTGGGCCACGTCCATGACGGTCTCCGCCGCTGTCGGGTCGCGACCTTCCTCGAATGCCTTCTTGCGTCTGGGCGTGAAAAAGTCCATAATTTTACCGGCAGCCCAATCGAGCGGATGCTCAATTTCGCCCGTCTCAGGGTTGCGCCCTTCCAGTGCTGCCTTCCTGGCGTTCGCGATGTCGGCGTTCATCTTGTCGAGGCTCGCCTGCTTCCATATTTCCTTGACGGTATTCCACCCGCGCTCGCCGAGCGTGGAGTCCTTCTTCAGCGCCTTCTTCTTCCAGTCCGCCTGCTTCTTCGGGAAGTCCTCGAGGAATTGCTGCAGGGCGGTGCGTCCGCCTTCCTCGTCCTCGAGGCCGAGCACCCCGATGACGGACTTGTAGCTCGGGACGGTCGGCTCGTCGGAGCGCTCCAGCTTCTGCGTGAGCCACGGGTACGTGCCGCCGAGGCTGTCCAGCACGGCGTTCGTGTAGAGTTCCTCGGTCAGTCCCGGGGTCTTTTCGAGCACGTCGGTCACGCGGGGGTCGATGGAGATGCCCGCGTTCTTCCTTGCCGCTATGATTTCGGATGCAGTAGCCATGATTACTTCTTCCTTTCGAGGTAGTCCCCGTTCGGGCCCGCTTTCCACGTGGCGATCTTGAGCACGCCGTCCTTTTCCTTCTTGGACAGTCCGTTCCACCAGGCGTTCTGCTCCTGCGGAGTCTTGCCCTCGATGCCCTTTACCATGTTGTCGATTTTCGTGGCGAAAGCATCGGCGGCCGCCCTGGACTCGACCGTCTTGCCCTTCGATTCCTGGAGGAATCCGTAGAGCCTGTCGAATTCCTCGCTGTTCATTCTCGGGCGGATGACCTCGTCGATGTACTTGCGGTCCTCGTCGGTGAGCGTCTTGTTCAGCATCTTGTACTTGAAGTAGTTCACCGTCTCGTTCACGTTCTGGCCGCCCGTGCCGCGTTCAAGTGCGGAGCGGAGGCGGTTGTAGGATTCCGGGAGGGGCTGGCCGGTCTTGTCCTGCCATTCCTCGGCGGAGCGGAGCGCCACCTCTATCTGGTTCTTCGCCATCGCGCGGTCCTCGTCGTTCTTGGACTCGAGACCCCACAGCAATTTCTCGGCGGCCTTCAGTTCGCTCTCGATGGCGCTGGACTGCGCACCCGCCTGCTGGCCTCTCGCCATCATGCTGTCGTAGGCGCTCATGTCGCCAATCTCGGCACGCTTCGCGGCGATTTCCCACTGCTGCCCGCCATCCTTCAGTTCCGGGTACTGCCTGTCGATGTCGGCAATCTTCGCCTCGATGGAGGCGAGCCTCGCTTCCTTTTCCTCGATCTGCTGGAGTATGCCAGCCCTGTCGGAGGCTGCCTGCAGGGATTCCCCGTAGCCGGTCATGTCGGGAGGCGGCTGCATGCCGCCCGGTGCGATCTGGAAGGGTACACCCCTCTGCTGCTGCGGGTTGTATCCCGCCATCTGCTGCGCGCCCACTTCCGCCTGGCTCGGGCCCATCTGTGTCTTCCATCTAAAAGCCATTTTATCTGCTCCTTGTTATTGCAGCGAGGCCCAGTCTTCCGCGTAGTGCGCGGAGCCCCACTTGCCCATGTTGCCGTCCGGACGGCCCAGGGAATCGTCCACCTTGCCGTCGGCGTTCAGGTGCTTGCTGTTAGGCCATGCCAGCTGTCCCTTGCGGTTCAGCGCGCGGCCGATGCTCGGGTACGTCATGAGGTCCTTCACGAATTCCGTAGTCTGGCGGATGTCGTCCCCGCCGCGGTACGTGTACCACTTGCCGTTCCCGTTCTTCCACTGGATCTGGATGTTCCCGCCCTTCGTAATCTTGAGCCCGCTGATGGCGGTGCTCTTCGGGTGCAGTTCTCGGCGAGGCTTGTTGTCCTCCCCGGGCCACCATTCCATGAGTTCTGGCTCGTTGCCACGCTGTACTGCGCGGTTGTGCTCCTGCAGGCTCTGCGCGAGGGCGGCGTTCACCGTCTCACGGTCCATCGTCTCGCCGTTCATAGCCGGGAGGACGGTGTTCTTGCCGCCGATGTAGGTCTTGTTCTGGTCGGCCACGTTGTCCACGGTGTACCAGAACTCGTCGGGGAGCGGCGGATAGTCGAACGCGGCGCCCTTCATGCCGGAGCCCGCGAGGATTCTCGAGGCCGTGCTGGACGCGAAACGCCCGCCGAGTCCCGCACCGGAGAGTCCGGGCAGGAGTCCCATCAGGAAACGGGGCGCGAGTTCGAGAATCTTGGACCAGGATATAGCCATCTATCGGCCCCCGGCCTGTGCCTTGAGTTGCGCGATCTCGGCGCTGATGGCCTCGGCCTCCTTGACGAGCGCGGCACGTTCCGAAGCCTTCGCGCGCATGATGTCGGCTGCCTCGCCGTAGACCTTCCTGCGGCGGTCCTCCTCCTCGATTCTGCGGGCGCGGTCCTCGTCCTCGATGCGGTTGCGGCGTTCTGCCTGCTCGCGGTTGAACCTGCGCTCCTTCGCGGAGGCGATTCCCTGCGCTGCCTGCGTGAGGGACTTGTCCCACCCGTTCTTCACGGAGTCGGGCTGCGCCGCCTGCACGGCGGGCGTCTTCCATCGAAATGATACTGCCAGCGGCATGTCTACCTCCTATGCCCCGAAGAGGGCGGCCCCGAGCTGCACGGCGGGCCCGACCAGCTGGCCGATGCCGTTGCTCTTCTGCGCGTCGAGGTTCGCCTTGTTCTGCGTGACGTCCGAGTATGCCTCGAGGTCAGCGTTGTTCTGGTTCGCGATGTTGCTGTAGTAGTTCCCGAGCGCGTCGCCGAGCTTGCCGCGGTCCTCCCCGTAGAGCCCGGCCACGGTGCCGAGGTTGCCTAGGTAGGTCTGCTTCGCGCCCTGCCCGGCCTGCCATTCTGCGAGCTGCTGCGCGCGGTCGCGCATCATCGTGTCGTAGGCGGTCTTCCAGGATTCCGTGGCGAGCGCCCTCTGCTTGGCCGCGAGCTTGTCGTTGTAGTTGCTCGAGAAACGGTTCCCGCCTGCGGATGCGGACGCGTTGATAGCGTCCATCGCCTGCGCTTCCGCCTGTTCGCGGAACGGGTCGAAGAAGTCCTCGGCGGTCTTGCCGTAGCTGAAGTTCTCCGGGCCTTCGCCGATTGCGGCTGCGAGTTGTGCCACCGCGTCGTTGTACTTGGCGGCGTTGTCGCCGTACATGCCCTTCATCTCGCCGAGGTACTGGTTGTAGATTCCCCGGTTCTGCGAGGAAGTGGCGTTCGCCCTCGACAGGATGTCGTCGAGGGTCTTCTGCGCCGAGTCTATCTGCTCGGTATTGGACGTTCCGAGGAAGTCGCCCAGGTAGTCGAATAGTCCGGCCATTACTTCTTCTCCTTGTCTTCGGGCTTTTCCTTCCCGCGTTTCTCCGCCTTCTTTTCTGCGGATTCCATGTCCATGCTGTCGATGAAGTCCTCGATGGCGTCGCGCAGCTTCAGCATCGACTTGCGCAGGTCCTCGCGGCCTTCTTCCTTCATGGTCTTTTCTTCCTTAGTGGGCATCGTTGCCTCCGTATGTTCCATAGATCGTTATCTCGCAGTAGGCGTTCGCGGGTATCGTGAACCCGGTCTCTCCCGCCTTTATAACTACACTTCCGCTTGTATCCGGCGCAGTCCAGTATAGCGCCTTCGTGGAGCTCGGCGCGAAGGGGAGCTCGTTGCGTCCCGCCTTCATCACGCCCTCGACGTGGATGAAGAACGGCGTCTTCACCACGTGCCACTGTTTGTTCAGCCCGGTGTCGTACTCGTTCCACACGCCGGTGAGGGCGCCCCAGACGTCCTCCTTCGGGCTGTTCGCGTTGATTATTCCCGAGCGCATTAGATCATGACCCCCGTGGCTTCGGCGCGTACCGCGCAGGCGGTCAGCACTAGGTCAGTCGGGTGGCTGTATGTCAGCCTGATGACGCACAGGCGCACCATGCCGAGGTTAAGCCACCGCACCCTCTTCGAGTAGTCGCCCGTCCTGCCGAGGCTGGTGGAGCGCACGTTCCCGAATGTGTTACCGCCGTCCTTGCTCACCTCGAGCAGTATCTTCGGTTCCTGGCTGTAGTCCTGCCAGGTTCCCACGTTGCACTCGACCGCGAGTTCCTCGAGCGTGAACGGTTTCAGGTTGTCGGTCACCACTGCCGTCTGGCGGTGGCGTACCATCGGGAGCGAGCGCCCGTCCGGGTAGTCCTCGCTCCAGTAGTCGTCATGGAAACGGCACACGAGGCCGTCGTTCGTGAACGCCCAGAACTTCTCGCGGAAGTAGGCCACGCCACCGGCGCGCCACTGGGTCTCGTTCCACGTGTCCACGTCCCTGCTCGTGCGCTGGTGCCACCCGCCGTCGAGGGTGTCCATGCACCAAGTCTCTCGCAGGCTGTTCAGCTGCAGGCAGTAGAACTGGTGCTCGCCCACGCTGTAGCAGAACCCGTACGAGGAGCCGGTCAGTTCCTCGAGAATCTTGTCGTCGAGCCAGTCCTCCGAGATCTTCTCGAAGGCCGTGCCGGTCACCTTCATGACGCACTTGCCGTACTGGGCGCCGCTCGCCACGAAGTACACCGACCCGCCGATGCTCGCGAGGCTGTTGGGAGCCTCGAGCCCGAAGGTGTTGGTACTCGTGTAAGACGTGCGGATCCAGTCCTCGAACTCTCCCGAGCCCCTCTGGAACACGTCCACGCTCTTCGGGCCGAACACGTAGAGCGTCGGACCCACTGCGAACACAGCGTTCACGTTGTCGCTGGAACTTTCGCCCGAAAAGTAGAGCTGCGCGCCGTAGTCGTCCTCGAACACGTGCCGGTCGCTCGGTACGTCCACCGTCTTCACGGTCACGCCGTCCGCCTCGTACTGCACATTGCCATCCACGATGTCGAACATCTTGCGGGTGTCGCTGTTCAGCGGATACGGCTTGCTGTAGTAGACGAAGCCCGAGCCCGTGTCGTTCACCACGATGGACCCGGCCACAACGGCCACGAAACTGGGCGTAATGGTGCCGCCGTCGCCGTTGATGCGCTGCGGCAGCTGTATGGACTTGAGGGCGCCGCCCTCGAGCAGGTCGTAGTAGTACATGTTTGCGCCGTCCACGATGAGCAGGAGGGCGCGCGGTCCGCCTGCCTCCGCGAACGATACGCGGCTGCCGTTGCTCGCCAGGTTCCCGAGCGCGGTGTACGCGCCGGTCGGCTCCACCCTGTAGAGGGTGTTCCCCATGACGACGAACATGTCCTCGGTGGACGCCTGCGCCTTGAGCCCGATGGTCGAGACGTAGCACCCGCGGCACTTGCCGCCGATGTTCGCCACGGAGCGCATGCCCGGCAGGCTCTCCATGAATTCCTGCTTCCCGTTTCGCGCGTAGTACATGTTGACGGAGAGTTCCGAGCCCTGCACTGCCGGGTACTTGGCCTTCTTGGAACTTCCGATGAGGAGCTGCATCACCTTCCCGGTCGCCATGTCGCCCCCTAGAATCCCACGCCACCGAGGAGGTCCTCGGCAGGTTTCGTGTAGGAGTCGCAGACGATGCCGTCGTTCACGAGCGGGCGGTTCTGCGCCGTGTTCACGTCGATGGCGGCCTTCGCGCCTGCGAGGTCCTCCTTCACGCGGTCCTCGTAGGAGTACAGCTTGTACTTGCGCACCATCTTGAGCTCGAGTTCGTACAGCACCAGGTTGTAGTAGAGCTGGCTTAAATAAATCTTGTCGCCGAGCCGGTAGCGTGGCAGCGACGAATTCTCGTAAATGCGGACCTCGACCGGGCAGCTGCCGTTCATGCGGACGCGCCCGATTCGCCTGGTCTCCCCGGACGGGGCCGTCTCGGTCTCCACGCCGTAGCACCACATCGTGGGCAGGCTGTAGGTGAGAACGCGGTCCATCGCCTCCGGGTTTGCGGGCGTGAGCCTGATGTAGCGGATGGACACCTTGCGGGCCACGCCCTGCACGTTGTCGGGCGGTTCCTGGTCGATGGAGTTCGCCGCCGGGGCCTCGCCTGCCTCGAGTTTACGGAACACCACGTCTCCGTTCGCGAGCACGTCGTGCGTCTTCACGGTCAGGCTGATGTAGGAGTCCGAGTTCAGCGTGGTGATTGCCCTGTTCAGCAGGCCCTCGCAGCTTGCCGCGAGTTCGCCGGACACCGCCTCGCCGTCACCGACGAGCGAGAGGTCCTCGCAGGCGTCCTGTATAAGTTCGTTAACGGATAGCATATTCTGTTACCTTCCACCCTTAAACTACACGGCAACAAAAAAAGGCCTCCCCGTTTCCGGGAGGGCCCTTTTCTTTGTTCCGGGAGAACAAATGGATCGAACTCTTAGTCGAGCTGGAGGTAGGTCGTCACCGACTGGCGGTTGTCGAAGATGCGGGACACGAACGGCATGTCGATACGGAAGTAGCTGATGCCGTCGAGGATTTCCGGGGCGCTCTGCATCTTGAGGGACACGTTCTCGAAGACGCCCACGTTGTCCTGCTTGGCGGCCGGGAGGTTCTTGAACTTCTGGCCGGAGAAGGACAGGGCCTTCTTGTTGCGCACCTGGCCCACCTGGTAGTGCTTGCCGGCGACGATGCCGGCGACCGGGGTGAGCGTGAGCGTGGTGGTCGTGCCCGCGGTGGCTGCAGCGATGGTCGCGGCTGCCATGTGGGCGTTCGGGTTGCCCCAGGACTTGCCGGTAGCGCTGATGCGCAGGCCGGGGATGACCGTGCGGGTCTGGCGGGCGCCGTCTTCGTCGTAGTAGATCTCGGAGACCGGGATGACCACGTACGGCTGGGCGGTTTCCACGCCACCTTCGTCGACCACGAAGAGGCCGGCGACGGTGTACGGGACGCCGGGGATCACGTTGCCGGAGGAGGCGGTCACGGAGGTGATCTGGGAAACGCCGAGGACGTTGTTGGAGGCGTCCTTCTTGACGGTACCGGCCGCGGCAACGCTGCCGGCCATGCCGGTGGTGTCAAGGATCGGGAGGCCCGGCAGCTTGATGCAGTCGGCGTCGTTGTACACGCCGAGGGCGGCCTTTTCGTAGAGTTCCTTCTGGATGTCGCTCGGCAGGAAGAGGTTCGCGCCGGTGCGGGCAATCTTGGAGAAGGTCTTCGGGGTCTGGAAGTCGATGCGGTCGCCGACGATGGAGAGTTCGTCGAGGGCTGCGCTGGCGTCGCCGAGCATGTCGTAGCCGACGCTGGAGGTCACGACGACCTGGGCGGAGCGGTAGACGTTTTCCTTGATGACGGCGAGCTGGACTTCACGTGCGAGCTTCTTCGCGCGCCTGTCGACCATTTCCTTCTTGAAGTCCTCGATGTTCTCGATTTCGTCCCACATGTCGGTTTCGGCAGAGGTGTTGTAGTTGTCGAGCCATGCGGTCACTTCGACCTGGTGGGCCTTGTCCGGATGGGCCACGAGGCCCTGGCTCACGGAGCCTGCGTCGGGCAGGTAGCCGTGGACGGACATGCCGTATTTCTTGCCTTCCATTTCGGACTGCGGGAAGAGATCGTCTGCTTCCTTGATGTAAGCCATGTTCTCCTGGATAGCGGCGGAGAGCATGATGAGTTTCTTGCGGGTGGTGAATTTACCAGCCATAGTAAACCTCGCGTTTGCGTGATTGTCTGTTCTTGGAGCGTCGCGCCCCTGCGACAATTCAAACGGGGCATGGATTCGGCGATCGAGTCCGCCGTGACTGTGTAGAGAAGGTTTTCCCGCCTTTTCGGGGAGGCATTGCTTGCCTCTTCACCCGTAACACTACACGTGAGCGAAAAAAGACCCCCGGAGGGGTCCCTTTTGGCGTTTTCCATGCGAGGTCTAGCTGTGCTCGCGCAGCCACCTGCGCAGCGCCTTCGGGTCGTCGAACATGTCCGAGCCGGCCACGCCAGCGCCTCCCGCCTGTCTTCCGGGGCGCCCGAGTTTCGGGACCGCCTGTCCGCCTGCGGGTGCTCCCTGGCCTGCGGGCTGCTGCTGTGCCGCACGGACCTCGTCCTCGACGCGGCGCAGTTCGTGGTAGACCGCCAGCGGGCTGGTGCGCCTCGTGTCGAACACGCGCTCGAAGGTGGCGCGGTCGGTCAGGATCTTCTCGAACACCAGCGGGCCGTTCGGGTCGTTGATGAGGTAGTCGGCGGCCACCGGGCACTCGTCGAGCACCTGCCCGAACCCGTGGGCGTTCGCGTATGCCACCTTCTCGAGGAAATTGTGGGAGCGGGTCTTGTCGCCGGCGAAGGCCTCCTGCACGTTGTTGAGCCATGCCTCCTGGCGTTCGCGCAGTTCAGCCTGCTCGGCCTGCGCGGCGCGTTCCTTCTCCAGGCGCTCGGCCTCCTTCTTCGCGGCCTCCTCGTCCCACTTCGCCCGCTCGCCCGCGATGGCCTCCGCCTGCAGGGCGCGGATGAATTCCTCGTCGTCCTCGAACTGTTCGCGGCGCAGCGGCTCCTTCTTGGGCGCCACCTGCTTCTTGAGTTCCGCGAGTTCCTTCATCACGGCCTCGTACTTCTCGTCGCGTTCCTTCAGTTCCGCCGCGTGCTTCTCCTTCTGCTTGGAGAGCTGGCGCTTGAAGGAGAACTCGGCGCGCTTTACCGGGTCCTCGGGGATGTCCTTCTTCGGCGCGGGCGGCTGTCCGCCGTCTTCCGGGTCGGCAGCGGGCGGCTCATCCGCATCCTTTTCCGGTTCCGCGCCCTTCGGCGGTTCCTCCGTTTCTTCCTCCTGCGGTTCTTCCGCGGGCGCCGTTTCCGGTTCCGCCGGCTGTTCCGGCGCCTTCGTTTCCTTGTTATCGTCATCCCCGGCGATGTCCTCGAGGATCTTGTCCAGTCTTCTACCCATTGGTGTCTCCTTGTGTATTGTTGTTATTTTCCGTGCAGATTTTCCCGGAGCGCTGCTCCCACGCCTTGCGGCCCATCAGGTTGCACGCCTCCGTGACAAAGTCGTCGATGTCGCAGCCTATCTCGCACTCGGGCACCTGCTCGCCCAGAACCGCGCGGCGGGAGGTGTCCCGCACGTAGTTGCGCAGCCTGGACTGCACCGCCTTCGTGATGTAGTTCACGATGGACCGAGGCTGCGACCTCGTGTCCACGAACTTCTCGGCGCTCCGAAGCGCGTGCACCGTCATGGCGCTCTGCACGTCCGGGCGCAGCATGTCCTCGAGGTTCTTCGCGAATCCCGGGTCCTCCTTCGGGAGCAGGACCGTCGCCATCCGCACGATGGACACGATGATATTCCCGTAGATGTCGTCGATGTCGGCCGGGCACCTGCCCGCCTTCCGCATCCTGATGGCCATCGGGAGAATTCCCGCCTCGTCCCAAACGTTCACGCCCATGCTAGTACTCCGACATTATCTGTTCTTCCTCGTCCCTTGTGAGCGAGGCGCCCGGTGATGCCGCCGCCATCGACGGGTCTGCACCCGCCCAGCGGTCGATGCAGGTGAGCGCGGCCGCGTCCCCGATGTCCGGGGACATGCCGATGAGCTTGCGCCATTCGTCCTTGTCGATGATGAGCAGACGCCCCTGCTTGTCGCGGTGCCACGTGCAGGTGCACAGCTGCTGGCGAAGGTGCGCCATGACCTCCGAGCCCAGCAGGTTCCCGTCCGGTCCGTACAGCATCTGCTCCGGCCTGAATCCCACGTAGAGTCCGTTCCTCACGTACCACGCGAGCGAGAACCAGATCCACGCGCGCATGTTCGCGTACTCCTTTTCCTGTCCTTCCGGCGCCCTCGACGAGAACGGTATCTGCCGGCACGGCATGTAGTACTTCAGCGTCGTGTAGGCGTATTCCGAGAAGGCCGAGTCGAAGTTCAGCTGGTCGATGGGCGTCTTCTTGTGGAAGTCCAGCACGTACTGCACGAACCGCTCGTGGCTCCATCCCTTGAATTCCTTCATGTCGAGGATCTCGTTGCCCCTGCGCACGAACCACCCGAACGCGTCGCGCTCCACGTTTCCCTTCGACAGGTCCGCGCCGGCGATCACCCGCGTCTCGTTCGACGGCTGGTAGTAGCTCGGGAACTCGTCCTCCCGCAGTATGCAGTTGCCGTCCCCGTTCAGCACGATTTCCGCGAGCAGTTCCTGCTTGCGCATTTCCTCGGTCTGTATCGACCGCTCGATGATTTCCAGTTGTCGCTTCGTGAGCGTCAGGTTGTCGTAGGTCGTGGCGCGTATTATGCGCCAGTCCTCGCTGCCCGGCATCATTCCCGCGAACCTGTGGTTCCACAGCGAAGTCGAGCGCGGTGTCGTCGCTCCCTTGACAGTCGGGTTCGTTACGTGCGGGCCACGAAGGCACGGTCCGAGCACGTCCAGGACGTCCAATGGCGCCAGAGCGACCTCGTCCATCAAAATCGTATTTATATCGTCGAGACCACGAGCGCCATCTAGGCATTCGTAGGAGGTCCCGTACATCGTCCACGGTCCGTAGGACGCGCGTATCGGGTTCTGGCAGAACTTGACGGCGTTCTCCAGCCCCCACTCCTTCGCGCGGAGCCGGACTTGCTTCATTAGCACGTCGCGCAGCGAGTCGTACCTCTGCGCGCACAGTATCAGGTTCTCGCCCTGCAGCAGCTTGATGAGGGCGATGGCCGACAGCGTGTAGGTCTTCCCGGAACCGCGGCCACATACAGCGAACGTGAACGGGTTGTCCGAACGGAGCAGCGCCTTCTGGTACGGCATGAGCTGTACGCGGTGTATTCTCATTCACCGTCAGCCTCCGTTGTCTCTGGCTTCGTGAAGTCCTCGATGACGAGCTTCACGGTCTCGGCCTTCTTCACGTCGGCCTTCACCTGCATGCTGGACTCCGCCTTCTCCTTGTACCCGACGAATTCCGCCATCTTCAGCAGCGGCTCCACGTTGCCGTCCTTGATTCCCTTGAGCAGCGTCCGGTAGAACAGTACGCGGCTGATTCGCTCGCGCCTCTTGATGTCGATGCCGAAGTTCTTCAAAGGCTCGTACAGCGAATCAGGGACGTCTATCTCGTCGACCATTGTGCTGCTCATGTCGGCAAACAGGAGGGCTTTCTCTATCGCCTTCCTCTTCTTTGCCGCCGCGGACTTCTTTGCAAGCGCTACCGCCTCCTCGTGCGTCCGTACCGGCTTGAGATTCGCCGTGCCGATGTGCCTAGTCACCGGAGCCCCCTTCGGCCTTCACGGCCTTCTCCCCGGTGAGCTGCTCCCAGCGGGCGATGATTACGTCGCAGTATTTCGGGTCCAGTTCCATGACGCGGGCCTTCCTTCCGAGTTGCTCGCATGCGATGATTGTCGTCCCGGAGCCTCCGAAAGTGTCGAGGACTATGTCCCCCCCCCCTGCTGCTGTTGGTTATCTGCAGGCCGAAAAGGCGGACCGGCTTCATCGTCGGGTGTTCCCCGTCCCTCGCCGGCATGTTGCAGTCTATCACGGTGGTAGGCAGTTTCTGCTCGTAGATCTTGTGCAGCAGCGCCTTCATGTCGGCTGCCTTCATCTTGTCGATGTCGAGTTCCTGCGCGTCCTCGATTACCGTCGCCTGGTTGCGGCGGTCTATGAAGTACTTGCAGCTTTCGCCGTTCCATCCGTAAAGGCACGGCTCGTGCTTCCACTGGTAATGGCTACGGCCCAGCGTGAAGTGGTTCTTGTTCCACACCAGTTCCTGGCGCACCTTGAGTCCGTTATCCTCCAGGGCGCCCTCGAAGTTCATGTGCTCTCTGGTCGCGAACCACACGTAGAACGGGCAGCCCTTCGACAGGACACTCTTTGCGGCAGCGAATGCCGAGCGGAGGAATTCGCGGAAGGCGCCCCCGTCCATGCTGTCGTTCTTGATGGTCATTCCCTGCGAGTTCTCGATGGCCACGTTGTAGGGCGGGTCCGTGAGCCACAGGTCGGCCTGTTCGCCAGCCATCAGCCTGGCCACGTCGGTGGTCTTCGTGCTGTCGCCGCACATGAGCCTGTGCTCGCCGAGGATCCAGATTTCGCCAGGTTTCACGACCGGGTCCGCCTCCTCGGGCACCTCGTCCTCCACAAGTTCCTTCTCGTCGGTCTCTACCGTGAACCCGAATTCCGCCATGTCAAAGTCCGAAATGGCCGCGATGTCCCCAAGTTCTCCAGCCAGCAGGTCCTCATCCCACTCGGCGTATTCCGCCACCTTGTTGTCGGCGAGACGGTACGCCTTTATTTGCGCGTCCGTGAGGTCGTCAGCGAAGATGCAGGGTACTTCTGCCATTCCGAGCGATTTAGCCGCCAGGAGGCGCGTGTGGCCGCAAACGACGACCCTGTTGCTGTCGACGATGATGGGCTGCTTGAACCCGAACTTCTCGATGCTGGCCTTGACGAACTTGACCGCCTTCTGGTTCTTCCTGGGGTTCTTCTCGTACGGCCGGACCTCCGAAACCGGGAGCATGACGATTTCTTTCGCGGCCTCTCGCACCGAGCGAGGTTCCTTTTCCTCGTTTTTCGCCATTATTTCCTCCTGTTCCGGACGAGTTCGGTGAGGATAGCGGTAAGCAGGCCGGGCAGGTCCCTGTCCCTGATGACTCGGCCATATTCCTCCTCTAGGGCCTTCTGCCAGTCAAACGGTACGGGAATGACGGGGCCGAATGAGGCCTTCTTGAACATCTCCTCGATCTGCTTCACGTCTTCGGGAGTGAACGTCTTCTCGGCGATTGCTTCCGGGACCGTTATCGGATCCTTCCTGTCTGCGTGTGAATTCCTGGGCGCCTGTGAGGCCGCCTTCTGCGTCTTGCTTGCCATTGATGTCTCCCGTTACAATCCCTTTCTAGGGCTGTTTCAGTCAATTTACACGCGCCCCGCGCTTGATAGAACCCCTCCGGGAAACATTCAGGATTTTAGTGTCGCCTTATGTCCGCGTGTGTCACGTTGTGACAATTTTTGCTATAATTCCGCTCCATGAACATCGCAAATCCATACACAAGAGGTAGGAAAATGACCCGCGACGAAGAGATCGCCTTCCACAAGGGAAAACGCGCCGCGATGGAGTTCTTCTCCATCTGGCTGAAGGAGCACGCCATGACGTCACGTGGCGCCATCGAGGACAACATCCCCGCCGATCGGGTCCTGCACCGTACCCTGCAGTCGCTCGAGTTCCTCGCGCACTGTCTGGACGACAGGGTAAACTCCGCAGCGAAGCTCATCACGGAGCCTGACGACCTGGTCGCCTCCTGAAAAAAGGGCGATAAATAAAAACCCCTCGACTCCATGCTTGAGTTGAGGGTTATGTACATATTGTGGGAAATGTTTAAAATACGGATACTGGTATTCAGTCCATTATCCATCTTTCATCTTCATACTTCTATCTTCTATCTTCTATCTTCTATCATGGTTTCTCAATTGGTTTTATTTTGGTTTGCCGCTTGGTTTCATCTTGGTTATCCAATTGCAAAACCCAATAAAAACCGCTTGGTTTTGTCTTGGTTATGAAAAATAAAACCGCTTGGTTATCAAATTGGTTTTACTTTGGTTTTGGTTTGGTTTCTTTCCAGGGCGCGTCAGCTTACCGAACGCAGCGCCGCAGCCGTGGCGAGTTCCTCGTCGCTGGACTTCCTATGCCGTGCCAGGTAGCGGTCCAGGTCGGCCTTCCTGAAGGCGTTGTTCTTGCCCACCTTGTGGTATGCCAGCTGGCCCGAGTGCGTCAGCTTGTAGATGGTACTGCGCCCCTTCGCGCCGATGTAGGCGACAGCCTGGTCGATGGTGAGGCAGCCGTCGTCGTCCTGTCTCCTGTCGAGCAGCGCCTGCATGATGCGCTGCTCCATCTCCAGCAGGTCCTTCTTTGTCACGATGTCCTCGGTGTTCATTTCGCCTCCGTGGTTGCCCTTTTCAGGAATTTCTTCGTTCGTACGGTCTTGCGCTCGACGTAGTCGTCTATGTCCTCGGGAAGGAACAGCTTCTCGCGGCCGTAGTCCAGGTACTTGATGAGCCTGCGGTCCATCTCCCGGCGCAGCGTCCTGGGCGACCTGTTGAGGATGTCCGCCGTCGTCTTTAAGTCGAAGTACATCCTTCCGTTCACTGGTATGTTCGGTTGCATCATTAGAAATCCCCTTCTGCTACCTGTACGCACGTGAAACCGAGTTCTCTCCATTTTTCGACCATCGAGTTCCGGTCCTCGAAAATAGCCACGGGTCCGTGGGCGCGCCCGCTGTTCTTCATGTATTCCTCCAGGAGTTCCGGCTTGACGAACACGTCATGGCGGTGGTCCTTTTCCTTTCGGTAGAGGATGTGAACGTCCGCAAGCGTGGGAGCGTACCTGTCCAGCCATTCTCGCGTGGACTTGTCGCAGCTTTCCCTTCGTCCCGTGCACAGCACTACATCAAAACTGCCGCGTAGTGCCGAGACCATGTCGATGATCGGGGTGATGGGACCGTCTTCTCCGCAGGCCGCGAAGTATGCATCCCAGTCCGGGTTTTCGTTCCGCAGGTACTTTTTCGCCCTGCCATCGGCATCAGCAAGAGTGCCGTCCACATCTACCAGTATCCATTGCTTTTCCATTCCATTCTCCGTGTTGAAGTCTAACCGCGCCCCTCCGCAGAGGGAGAGGCGGGTGTTAGGCTCCAGCCTTACTTCTTGGGCGGGCGCTTGCCGCCGGTTTTCTTACCGCCACAGGGCATGGTGTACCTCCTTCTCGGTTGATGGTTATACGGTGTGGGTCCCTTCCACGCCGCGGTTCTCGCGGCCCATCGTGCGCTTGCGGAGCCACAGCAGGGCTTCCTCCAGCTTCGTGATGGCGCAGGCGTTCTCGCGGCACTTGAACTCGCTGTTCTGGAAACCTTCGAGGCGGCGGATTACCATCACGAGGAGGTCCTCGTTCATGACTCCGTTCACGCCGCACTCCTTGATGGGGCCCTCCTGGAAGTGGATCTCGGAGAGCACGAGGTTTTCGCCATTGTGTTCTTCGGAGTTTTCCTCCTGCGCCCTGATGACCTGGAAGGTGTGCGGGGCGTTGTACTGGTACTCGAACTCCTCCAGGACCTTCGTGTACTTGGTCGTGAGGAGGTCGTGCCGGGTCTCCACGAATTCGCGCACGCGGCTGTCGCCGTCCACGATGTCGTAGGTCTGGGCGAAGATGTCCGGCTTGCAGGGGTAGAATTCGCCCTTGACACCCTTGATGATGTAGTCGCCAGCGCTTGCGTGGTGATTTCCTTCAAGCGTCTTGATGAAGAGTTCATCGCATCCGGTATCGACGCAGGAGTGAAATTCTGCGGCATCTCCACAGAATTCCTTGATTTCGTCGAAGTTGACGCCGTTCCATTTCAGGCACTCGATGGTGACCTTTTTCTTTGTTGCTTTCATGTGTTGTCCTTTGGTCTTTTGACCTTTTTTTATGGTTTTGGTTTTGAGTTTTTTCTTTATGGCTTCCCGCCATTGTGTTATGAGTTCGTCGTTTCCGCCCGAGTAGTTTGCAATCAGGAACGCCTTTAAGGCACTGTCCGTCATGTTCGCTATGCGCTTGAGCCGGTGGCCCATGAAAACTCCGCCGACCCGTTCTGCCCAGGTCTTTGCCTGCTTCTTGTCCGTGAAGAACTTGTAGTACGTGTTCCACGTGAATCTCGTGTCGGTGCGCTCCTCCTTTTCGATCCTTACCTCGTAAACGGTCCAGACCTTCTTCTCGAGCGCGAAGGAGTAAAGGTCCTTTACGACCTGCGCGACAATCCTTTTTGCTGACTGCATCGGAGAAGTGGTATTCTTCCTTATCTCTTCTGCAAACTTTTCGATTTCTTCCATGTCGTCCAGGTTCACGTGAACCTTTACGGGTGTGCACGGCTTTATGGCTTCGAAAGGGTCAAATTTTAACCCTGCCATCCTCCCTACAATCGGGTCTTTAATATGGATCCCTGCCATTTATCCCTCCAGTTCCATGTAGTCCACGGTGGGCTCGTTCCACTCGCTGTCGCCGCGTTTCATCACCTTCCACCGCTCGCCGACTTCCTCGTGCATGTTCTCCTTGCTGAAGAACACCCCGGTGTCCACGCGGTTCGTCTCGATGTCTATGGCGAGGCCCTTCCCGTCGATGAGCCAGTATGCCAGCTGTTGCCAGGTGGCGCGCCGAGTCTTCGGCTCAGGTATTTTCTTCGTTCGTTCTTCGTTATCTACGAATTCCATCATGCGGAGAATGACGGCGCCGCACTGGGCCAGCTCCTGCAGGCAGTTGTTCGGCTCGTCATGGATGTATGCCTCAAGCGCCTCGTAGATTTCCTCGAACAGGATACGCTCGGCATAATATGGCCCCTTCTTATTGATGTGCTTGTACCGAGACACTGTACGCTCCATGATTTCTGCATCCTGGTATCCAGTCATGCTGTCGCAGAACTTCGGGTGCTTTTTGACGGCCTTCGACCATTCGTCCCAGATCATGCTGTTGTATTTTTCGAGTTTTTCGTTGTTCATATTTTACTCCTGTAGTTAGAGCCTGACCACGCGTCACCATTTGGTGGCGCGTGTGTTAGGATCTAGCCGTAGCCGTCGCCGTAGCCGGAGCCGTAGCCGTAGCCGTAGCCGGAGCCGTCGCCGTAGCCGGAGCCGTAGCCGTCGCCGGAGCCGTAGCCGTAGCCGTAGCCGGAGCCGGAGCCGTAGCCGTAGCCGGAGCCGTCGCCGTCGCCGGAGCCGTAGCCGTCGCCGTCGCCGTAGCCGTAGCCGTCGCCGTCGCCGTAGCCGTCGCCGTCGCCGTCGCCGTCGCCGCAACGCTTCGCGGGCTTCACGTTGATGTTAAGACTGCTCACGGACGCCTGCCTTCACGATGCTGTCCATCGCCTCCTGCGTGCAGGGGATGATCTCGTACACGTCGCCGAGCCAGATTTCGTCCAGCTCGTTCGGGAGCGTCACGTCTCCCGCGATGCCGTTCTTCGCGACTGCAGAGAGGCTGATGCCTTCCTTCGCCTTCCAGTACCAGAGGCGGCGGGACTTGACGAGCGTGGCGTGGTTGCCGTCGTGTTCCTTCAGGAACCCGGCGTGGACACCGCACTCGTGCCCTCGGCAGATGACGTACGGCATGCCGTCGATGTTGGTGGGCTTCGCCTGTGCTACGCTGTCCTTGCGGACGTATGTGATGCCGTTCAATTCGATTTCTTCGTTTTCTTTCATTTGCAGTCCTTTGTTTTAGGTTTCATCGATGAGTTTCTTGATCTGGTCGCCCAGCATGTTCTTGTAGATCTCGAGCTGCTTGACCATCATCTCGGTGAAGGACGTGTCCTCGCCGTTCTGCTTGCCCGACTCGATTTTCTTCTTGTAACCCTGAATCTTGTCGTAGGTCCTGTCGCGTTCGATGGCGAGCTTGCAGATTTTCTCGCTGGGCGTGTCCACGTGTTTTTTCTTGCTTTCGAGGAGGTCCCTGAGAAATTCGGGGAGACTTTCGACAGGCGTTTTCTTTTCGTTTTCTATCTTCGATCCTTTGCCCTACTGGGCGGTTCTTTGGTGTTTTGTTAAAATCTTTTCGAGTTCTTCGGGATGCAGGCGGATGTTTGCCCAGAATACATCGACGAAGTACTTTTTCTCTTCCGGTTCGATGCGCCTTGCTGACTTGCTACGGAACACGATGCGGTTGCACACGTTGTAGATGTAGTTGTGGCGTTTTCCGCCCTTCATGCGGTGGCCCACACCTTCAAAATCTTTCAGTTCTGCTATGGTGTTGCACCCGTCGGCATTTGCGTAATCGCACCACCATTTCTTCAGGCGCTTTCCGTGGTAAGCCTTTCGTAGTTTCTTCAGCTGCTTCGGTCTAGCCCTTTTTAGTACTTTTTGGAGGTTGTCCCGCAGTTGTTGGATCGTCTTATGCTTCATTCCTACCTCCACTTTTCCGCCATCGCGAGGCACTTGCGTTCCACGTTCTTCGGTTCTTCAACCTTCGCTGAATAGGCTGCCTTCAGTTTTGCGATTTCCTTGTCCTTTTGTTCGAGATCGTCTAGCAAAGTCGAACAGTCCACATCGCCGTTACTGATACGCTGTTTGAGAAACGCGTTGAATTCCTTGAGCCTGTCTATCTCGAAGTCCTTCTGGGCGAGTACCTTATCGACTTCAGTAGCCTTATAAACAGCATGGTCGTGTGGATTTTGGAAGTTTGGCTGCGGAGTTGGTTCATCAACATACGCCAAGTCGCTGATGGAAAATACAAGCGGTTTTAGTTCTTCGCTCATTCTCTGTCCCTCGCTACGATTAAGAGGTCATTGTACTGGTCGTCCTTATCGACGTCTTCCACCCTGCGGTAGTCGCCGTTGATGTTGTAGGCGTATACCTCGAAGTTTCCGGGATACTTGGCCAGCTTGTGTATCAGTTCGTCTACACTCATGCCGCTTTCCTCCATCTGGGCTTGAACTTCTTGGTCATGCGCTCTCCTTAATCTTCATTCTTTCGGTTCGTTTCTTTTCCTCGTACGCTTTCTTCCAGGCTATCCTTTTCGGGTCGTGCTTTCGCTTTTCCTCGTACGCTTTCTTCCAAGCGATGCGCTCGGGCTTCAGTTCCCTTGCCCTCGACTGTTCGGCGCGTCTGGCCTTCACTTCTGGGCGCTGGCTGTACTCCTTTTTCCAAGCGACGCGCTTCGGGCTGTTCGCCCTCTTGCGGTCGCTCCTGCGCCCGAGTTCCCTGATGCGTTCCGGGTGTTCCTCCGCCCATCGCTTGACGTTTTTCTTGTTCCTTTCCTGGTAAACCTTTATTTTTTCGGGGTTTGCTTCGCGCCATTCCTTCTGCTTTTCCTGGTAGTGGTTCCAGTTCTTCTTGCGCCATCTTTTTTTGGCCGCTGCGGAATTCCTCTTTACTGGATCTTCGATCTTGCAGATGGTGGCGCAGGGCCTCGTTCGCGTTGCGATGAGGCTCTCCCAGTTCTGGCTAGTTTTCTTTGTCGCCGTCTTTTTCATTCGCCTTCTCCATGCGCTTGATTTCCGCCTGGACCTGCTTCTCGGTGGGCTTCGCGTCTTCCGGGTCCGCGAATGTGATGATGCTGTACATCTTCTTGAGGATGTCTATGTCGTAGGTGTTGTCCAGGATGTGCTCGACGCTGCCCTTGACGGCATCGAGGAAGTCGCACGGTCTTGCATGGTCGCTGATGTCCTCGAGGCCTGCGCAGTACGTGTCCTCGTCGTTGTGCTCGACTCCCAGCGCGTCGTACTCGTCCTCGTCGATGAGATCGTCGAAGTCGGCGCACTGGAACACCAGGAGCGCGATGATGTCGTCCTTGTCGCCGACCATCCTAATCTTCTCGGCGATGCGCTTCTTCAGGGTGTCTTTGTGCATGTCGGTGCGGATCCTGTCGGCGAGGTGTTCCGCGTCGCGCTTCTTCCTTGCCTCCTCGCGTTCCTCCTCGGTCTCCTCGTGGTAACCGGGGAGGTCCTTCTTCGAGTAGTACCACTCCTCCTTGCACGTCTCGGGATTGACAATGACGCGTTTCTTGATCCCGGATTCCTCGGCCTGCTTGAGCAGGTCCTTTTCCCAGCTGTCGATTTCTTTGTCGGTCTCGTTTCCGTAGCCGACCTTGGCCTCGTAGCCGTCCTTCCGGAATGCTTCGGCCTTGTCCTTGGCGGCCTTTTTCACCTTCTTCTCCCAGCAGTCGCCGTCAAGGCAGTACGCCTTCGGGTCCTCGTCGAAGAGATCCTTCTGGCAGGCGCTGCACTTGTCGCACTTCAGGCACCTGGAGTGGTCGAACGGGGCCTTCTCCAGGTCCATGCGGTTACGCTCGAGGATGTTCCTTACGTCCCAGTCGGAAATAGTGCACCCGATGTCTTCGAGTTCCTCCTTGAACACGTCGTCGGGGAGTTCCGCGAGCCTTGCGGCCGCGGAGAGCGGGATCTTGCCTTCCTTGACCTTCTCCAGCACCTTGTCGCCCGCGTCGGCGAGTTTCTTGCGGGTAAGGACCCAGCGCACGGTGCGGCCGAACCTCTTCGCGATCTGCGCGGGGGTCTTCTTGAGGTTCACCAGGTTGCGCACGGCGATGCACTCGTCGTAGGGAGCCATGTCCATGCGCGACACGTTTTCGGACAGCGCGAGTTCGCCCAGGCTCTCGTCCTTTTCCACGACGTGGCACGGGACCTTCTTGAGTCCTAGTTTCTTGGCCGCGGCGAAGCGGCGGAACCCGGCGATGAGCCTGTAGTACGAGGCCATGCCGGTGTCCTGCACGACGGTGAGCGGGTTGATGATGCCGAGTGCGCCGATGGACGCGACGAGGTCGTCGTTCGCGACATCGCCGGTTCGGATGTTGCTGTATGCCTGGATGTGGTCGATGTCGACTGTCCTGAAGGTGTACTTGCGTTCGCCTTCGTTTGCTTTTTCAGGCCGGGCGTCCTTGACGCTCATGGTGATTGTCTGTCTTTTCATAGCGTGTCTCCGTTTGATGTGTGATTGTTCGGGCCTCCGGGCGCGGTTGCATTGTGTTGTGGTAATGTGTGCGGGGAATTGGTACTTTCCCTGCGCCCATCGGCCTTTTATTCGTGGCATCCGGGGAATCGGACCCCGGGACCACCGCGCGGAACAAAAAAAGTCCAATATGGCTAAAAACGCGTGGTGGCCGCACCGAGCCTGCCGTAATGCCCCTTTTTCCCTGTGGCGGAAGGGGCCACTCCGCCTTTAGCCGGAGAAACGGCTAGAAGGGCAGGTCGTCCGGGTCGTCGTCGTAGGACGGCGATCCGTACGCCTGGGCGTCGCTCTGCGCGGGCTGCGCCTGCTGCTGCGGGGCGTAGTGGTTCGGCTGCTGGTTCCTGGGCGTGAGCACCTGGAACGTCTCGAGGTTCACCTCGGTCGCATAGCGCTTCTGGCCGCCGTTGTCGGTCCAGCTGCGGTTCGCGAGGCAGCCTTCCACGTAGAGGCTCGTGCCCTTGCGGATGCCGAGCTGCTCGACGATGTCGGCCACCTTGCCCCAGCCGACGACATTGTGCCACTGGGTGTCCTCCTTCTGCTCGCCGTTCGCGTCGCGGTAGCGGCGGCTGGTAGCGAGGGAGAACGCGACCTTCTTGCGCCCGGTCTGCTGGCCGAGACGGATTTCCGGGTCCTTGCCGAGGTTCCCGATGAGCATCACCTTGTTCAAATATGCCATGCTGTGCTCCTTTACTTCATGTTGAGGGTGCGGGCCTTCGGCTTCTGCTCGATGGTGTCGGGGAACATGTCCATGATCTTCTCGACGGTGAGGCCGGACGCCTTCGACATTGCCGAGACGGTCACGGTGTCGAGCTGGGCGTCCTTCGCGACGAGTTTCTTGTTCACGAGGATGTTCGCAACAACTGCGCCGGCGCCCGGCCTGAACTCGTAGGTGTAGGACTGCTTGTTCCACTTCACGTTCGGCGGGAGTTCCTCCTCGGTGCCGACGTTGTAGGTGTGCTTGAGCACTTCCTTGATGCTGGCGACGGTCTTTTCCATCCACTTCATCGCCTCGTTCAGTTCGCGGAAGGCTGCCGTCTTGGCGTTGCGTGCCGAGATGAAGGCGGGGACCTCCTCCTCGGTCATCTCCACGCCGGCGTGTTCCAGGGCGAACCTGTAGGCGTCCATCGCGCCTTCGCTCAATACCATGTTCCCGAATTCCTCCGGGCGGATGATCATTACTTCCTTGCTAGCCATTGTCGGCCTCCTTGTTTGCTTCGGTGACTGCCATCTGTGCGGACTTGTACACCATCTGGCGTACGTTCGCCGGTACCTTGTCCAGGTCGGCGACCTGCATCTCCTTGAGGGCCGCGTCGTAGGCCTCTGGCGCCTGCTGGCGGAGTTCGCCCATCATGCTCACGAACTTCGCCTTCTGCTCGTCGTCGGTGCCCTTCTTTGGCGCCTTCTTCGGTGCGGGTGCGGGCTGCTGCGGGGTCTCGTCCATCACCTGGTAGTCGGCCTCCGCCGCCGCTGCAGTGCCCATGTCCTCGATGTCCTGCGTGAACTCGCAGGAGCCGCCAGTAGCCTTGAGGGTCGCGTCCACGAGGGAGCGCTTGCTCGCCATCTTGAGCACCGTGTTGTACACGTCGGCGATGTCGGGGTTCTCGACCTTCCTGTCGCCCTTCTGGAAGATACGCCAGGAGCCGTTCTCGTCCTTCTTGGCGACGAAGTTCTTGCCGCCGAGGAGCGCCGGGTCGCGGTCCTTCCAGTATGCGGAGGGGACGGGCTTGCCGGTGGGCACGAGTTCCGTGCCGCGGTAGCGGTACTTGGACTCCATCGTGGAGCAGGAGCCGAGGCCGGTGGCGATGGGCGTGCCGGTGACGATGCTGGTGAGCGTGGTGGTGACGGTGTACTCGCGGTGGCCGTTGCCGAGGTCGGCTATCTCCACCTTCGCGTCGGGTGCGAGCTTGAAGGCCATGCACAGGAGCTCGGCTCCGTTTTTCAGGAGCGTCGGCTTCGTGCCGCATCCGGGCACGACACCGTAGTGCACGTCCTTCTGCATGATCTGGCGCTTGATGTTGGCGACCATGCCGGCGCGCGCCTTGAGTTCGTTGAGCCCCATCATGAAGTCGGGGTTCTCGTGGATTTCCGCCACGGCGGTGTTGTTGTTCTGTTCCATTTTGTTTCTCCGGTTTTGTGTGTGAAATTATCCGAGTTCGGACATGGCGACCTCCGCCATGCCGGTGATGGCGCGCTGCCAGTCCTCGAGTGCTGCCTTGCGGGCCACTGCGAGGCGCGTGAGTTCCTCCACGTCCTCCTTGCCCTAGCGCTCGTGCATGACCGCCTTCATGGCGAAGGCGCTCGCGGCCTTGAGCCACGCGACGTTCTCCTTGTAGTAGTTGCGTTCGAGTATCTCGATGTCTTGTCGTGTAGTCATTTCTTTACTCCTTGTGTTTAAATCATTGCCAGCAGTGCCACGCCCACGATGGCGGCTCCCACGGATGCCCCGACGAGTGCCAGCGCGATGACGTTCGTGCTCTCGTATTCGTTCTTCTCCACGCTGTCGTGGATCCCGTCCGGGTATTCCACGTTGCGTTCGAACTTGATGCCTTCGCCCATTGTTTCCTCCTAGTGAGTCGCGGCGAGCTGCCTGGCGAGGGCGTCAACCTCCCACCACGAGCCTCCGCCGATGCGGATGCGTTCCACTTCCTTCTTGACCTTCGCCCTCGTGGCGGCCTCGCCGTTCACGATGAGGTAGGCGCGGTCCTTCTCGCCACGGGCCACGAACGTACTGTGGCTCTTCGTGCTCCTGTATTCCTTCTCCATCATGCTCATGCGCTCCTCTTCTTGCTTCTTGTGTTGCACCAGGTTCTCACGAACGCCTTCCAGTTCGTGACGGGGTTGCCGTCGGCGTCGTTGCCGTCCCGTTCGGCTGTCGTGACGTACCAGCACTCGTAGGCGTCGTCCTTGTCGAGACCCTCGAGCGAGGCGAAGTCGTAGACCTTCTGGACGTTCGCGGGCATGGGCCCGGAGGAACGCACGGGGGCGGGACTATGCGCGGCCCGTCTCAACTCGGGCACCGCCGTCCCCGTGCGCCGGCTTTCCCTAGCCTGGACTTGCCGAGCCTCTGTTAAAGTTTTGGCAGATGTAGCGGATTCCAGGTTGCCAGCGTCGCCGCTGTCGGATATGAACTCCCCATCCTCGCGGGTAGGGGCATCTGCCGTAGTTTCTTGTTCCTTGCGCGGGCGTCCGCCCTTCTTGCCGTTCTCGCGTGCGGCAGTGGCGAAGGCGCCGTTCATGCGGTCGTTCGCCCATCTCACCATGAGAGAGCCGAAGGAGTCCCCGTCCGGGTTCAGGTCGTCCAGGGCGTCCATGGATGCCGAGATGTCCTCGGCAACCTGTTCCGGTGTCATCTTCCGGAAGTGGCGGATGAAGTCCCTGAACAGGACGCGCGACCAGAATGTGTCGGAATTGCGGGGCATTACACCTTCTTCGCGAACTGGTTGATGGCTTCGCCGATGATCGCGGGCGCCTGCATGGGCGTTCCCTTGTCGGCGAGTTTCTGCTTGATTTCCGCAATCTTCTCCGCCGTTTGGGGAGTGATGCTTGCCTGTTTGTAGTCAGCCATTACTTTTTCTTCCTTTATTGTTTCTTCGGAAATTCCGAAGTGTTGCTTCGAATATATAAAGTACTTCTTCGGTTGTCAAGACTTTTTTAGACTTTTTTCAAACTTTTTTATAAATTTCTCTTACACTTGTTTAAGTGTTTCTAAATTTCACAGCCCAGGAGGACTCCATGAACCTGATTAAAGGGCTTAAAGACTTCAAGGAACGGAAGAAACTGTCGAACGCGGACCTGTCCCGCCTGTTGGGCGTGTCCGACTCGATGGTGTCGCAGTATCTTTCAGGTAAGAGCGGGATGTCCCTGGAAATCCTCGCGGCGCTCCTACGTGCCGGCATGACCCTCGAGGAGGCCTTCGACGAGGAGACAGCCGAAGCCATAAAGAGGAACATGGCGCCCGGAATGTCGAACCCGGGCGACCCGTTGCAGGTCGTGGTGGCAGGTCTCCGCCAGATTCTGGAACAAGTAAAAACCCAATAGGTTTTAACCCAATGGGTTTAAAAATAACCCAATGGGTAAAAAGTGAAACCCAAAAAAACCCACCTTCTATAGAAGTAGAAGTAGAAGTAGTAATAGAATAAGAAAGAGTAAATAACCATTTTACTCTTTATAACCTTTAATCGATATATGTAAATAACCCTCTTACTCAACTCTTACGCGCTCACGCGCGAGTCGAGGGGTGTTTACACACAATTCCTAAAAAAAATTGTATATTGGACGGTATGGAAACACTCCTTTACATTCTTCTCGCGGTTTTCGTGAACTTGAGCCTGATCATCGGGATAGTGTCCCCGCTGGTCACATTCATGGCGGCGTGCGACCTGTTCCGTAAAGGCAGGCGTGAATTCCCTCTTGTCTTTCACTTCGCCGGGTTCTTTGGCATCTTCTCGTTTATCTTCTCACTGTTCTCCTACTTCGACGGACCCAGACTTCCTCAATGGATGAACGCGCTCGCTGTAGTCGGGTACGTCCTTCTCTGGATCTCGGCACTGTACCTGGCTGTTACGAGGAAGAGGTACAAATGATACGGTCACTCGTTGGTCACTCCGCAAAACGACAAAACCTGCGAAACCCTTTATTTACGCGGAATACAGAGCGTTTTGTAATACTACTCCAGGTAGTAGCAATCTCAGACGCAAGTTTGAAAAGCACACCGCTCCTGCGGTGTGTTTTTTTGTTGCTCACGACGGCTCCAGAACCGAGTCCTAGATTATAGATAAAACAAAAAAGATGCCTCGCTAATC